>Ga0116231_10006228_pt1 | contig 22919 bp, 21 predicted proteins | sample S1TSphgellanicum_2_FD_89695 | JGI IMG/M metagenome (GOLD analysis project Ga0116231, IMG submission 89695) | Host-associated microbial communities from peat moss isolated from Minnesota, USA - S1T2_Fd - Sphagnum magellanicum MG | ecosystem: Host-associated > Plants > Peat moss > Unclassified...
CCGCTGGTGCTCAGTCAAACCTACACGTTTCTGACGCGTGCGCAGGCGCATGGCCGGCTGTCGCTGAAGAGCCACCAGATGGCCAGTGCCGGCGACAAGGCCGTGAGCCAGATTGCTGGTTTGGCCGACGCCGAGGACGCGCTGGCGTCCAATGAATTCGTCATGGGGTCGCATCACCTGTCGCTCGCGGTCCATGCCGATGACCTCCAGCAGCTGGGCGACCGGGGCGCCCGCGCGCGGGCACGGCTGACCGATGCCGGGGCTGTCGTGGTGCAAGAAGGAATTGGCATGGAGGCGGCCTACTGGTCGCAGCTCCCCGGTAATGTCGAATGGCGGACCCGGCCAGGGGCGATCAGCAGCCGCAATTTTGCCGGCTTCTCCAGCCTGGACAGTTATCCGGAAGGGTCGCGACAGGGCCATTGGGGCCCCGCGATCGCGCGGTTCCGTACCAATGGCGGCACCGGCTACGACTACGTGCCGCATGTCGAGGATGTCGGCATGACCGCGATCTTCGGGCCCATCGGGTCCGGTAAGACCACGCTGCTGATGTTCCTGCTGGCCATGCTCGAGCAGCCGATGACGGAGCGCGACGGCGCGGTGGTGTTCTTCGACAAGGACCGTGGCGGCGAATTGCTGGTGCGGGCCACTGGCGGGACGTATCTGGTGCTCCGTCGCGGCGAGCCGAGCGGCCTCGCCCCTCTGCGCGGCCTGCGCGACACCCCCGCCGACCGCGACTTCCTGCGCGCGTGGATAACCGGGCTGATCGAGGGTGATGGCAAGGGACCGATCTCCGCCGAGGAGACGCGGCGGCTGGAACGCGGGATTGCCCGGCAACTCGCCTATCCCACCGAGATGCGCTCGCTCGCCGGTCTGCGAGAATTCCTGATGCATGGTCCTGTGGAGGGCGCGGGGGCGAGGCTGGAGCGCTGGTGCCGCGGCGCGGCATTGGGCTGGGCCTTCGACGCGCAGACCGACGAGGTCCGGCTCGAGGCCGCGATCACCGGCTTCGATATGACGCACCTGCTCGATTACGAGGAGGTCTGCGCGCCGGCGGCGGCATATCTGCTGTACCGCGTGGGTTCGGTGGTAGATGGCCGCCGCTTCGTGATGAGCTGCGACGAGTTTCGCGCCTATCTGCTCAATCCGCAATTCGCCGCGGTCATCGACAAGTTCCTGCTGACGGTACGCAAGAACAACGGGATGCTGATTCTTGCCACGCAGCAACCGGAGCACGTGCTGCAGTCTCCGCTGGGCGCATCGCTGGTTGCGCAATGCCAGACCAAGATTCTCTACCCCTCGCCCACGGCCGATCGCGCCGCCTACATCGATGGCCTGAAATGCACCGAAGGCGAATTCAAGGCCGTCCGCGAGGACATGGCGGTGGGCAAGCGGCGCTTTCTGCTCAAGCGTGAGGCCGGGAGCGTCATCTGCGAATTCGACCTGTCGGAGCTGCGCGACCATGTCGCGGTGCTTTCCGGACGGGCCAACACCGTGCGCTTTGCCGAGCGGCTCCGTCGCGAGCTGGGCGAGGACCCGGCGGCGTGGCTCGGCGCGTTCATGACACGCCATCACGAGGCGCGGGATTGAAGAAAGGGGTCCAACACCGTGAGACGCATATTCCTGGCGACACTGGCACTCGGGACAGGTCTGACCGCAAGCGGTCCACAAACGGTTCGCGCCGCGGAAGTGGTGATCGACGTGCAGAGCGAGGCGTCGTTGGTGCAGCAGGTGCAAACCGCGATCAATCAACTCAGCATGCTGCAGCAGCAATACAATCAGCTGGTGCAGACCTACCAGCAAGTAGCCGGGCAGTTCTCCATGTTGACGACGTTCGCCAACCCCAATGGGCTGGCACAGGAGCTGGAGCAGCCCTTCCTGCGCAACCCGCTGCCCGGCTCGTCCAGCCTGCCGGGCGCCATCACTGGCGCGACCACGCCGAATACGGCGTTTGCCCAGCAGTTCCTCAACGCGAACCGCGTCTATACCGCGCCCGGGACGACGCCATCCGGCCAGATGATGAACACGCAGGCCACGGCGTTGGCCTCGATCGCGGGGATGGTCATGACCAATTTGCAGTCCATCGAACAGCGGATTGCCGGCCTGGGCGACCTGCAGACCCAGCTCAATGGCGCCACCACGATCCAGCAGGTGGCCTCGATCACTGCGCGGATTGGCGCGGAACAGAATTTCATTTCGGCCCAGCAGGCCCAGGCCGCGAATCTGGGCACCCTGGCAACGACACAGGTGGCGGCCCAACAGCAGGCGCAGCAGCAGATGGTCAGGCAGCAGGCGGCTCAGACCGCCGCGGCGTTCCCGGTGTCGGTGCCGTGAGGGCCGCGATCGCGGCGGCTTTGACGATGGCGCTGGGCGCCACGATCGCCGCGCGAGCCAAGGCGGCCAGCGATCATGCCGATCATGACATGGCGTGGTACATCAGCCATCCCGAGGCGCGGGAGAACCAGCTGTTCGCCTGCTTGTCCACGCCCGCGTTGAACGGCACGGCGGAGTGTCGGAACACGATCGCTGCCGCCTCCAAGGTCCTTGGGGGTGATTCCGACGCTTTCTGGGCGAATAAGGATCCCGCGTTCTACCGCGCAAACGGGATGCAGAGAGGGCTCGTGCTCGCGGCATGCAAGACTAACCGGCCGCCACCGGCCTCGTGGTGTGACGCGGCACATGCTGCCAGTGCGTCGAACGAGAAGTAGACGGATTATGCAGGAGACGCCGTTCGAAAACATAGGTAACGACTTCGGGACCGCGTTTGGCACCGGGATAAGTCAGGCCACTTCAAACGCGCTCTCGGCTATTGCGGCACCTCTGACTGCGCTCGTAGTGCTATGGATCATCATCCAGGGCATTCTTGTCATGCGCGGCGACATGGATGCGCGTGGCGGGGTTACGCGCATCATCAAGATTGCCCTGGTGGTTGGGGTTCTAACCTCGACCAGTCTCTACACACAGTACGTAACAACAGTATTCACAAGCACTCTGCCTAACTGGGTGGCTTCATCGATCACTAACAACTCCTCTATTCTGAACACTCCAACAGTTTTCGATGAGATCTGGAACACAACGGTCCATGAAATCACGTCGGTGCAGGCACAGCTGAATTTCTATGACGTCGTCGACGAGGTCACGCTGGCCGTTGTCCAGATTGTCATCGCACTGATCCTTCTGGTCACCTTCGCCGTCTACGAGATCGCCCAGGTGATGACCGGCGTCGTCGTTGCCGTCGGACCTTTCGTTCTCGCCGGATATTTGTTCGATGCGACCAAGGCGGTGGCGGACAGATGGCTGGGCAAACTGCTCGGCCTGGCGATCCTGAGCCTGCTGATCAACATCGTCATGAACATCATCCTGTCGGGCGAACAGCTCTATCTCCGCTCGGTGGTCAATAACCCCAACAGCGGCACCGGCGCGGTCACCACCGAGATCCAGATCCTCATCGAGCTGTGCATGTTCTTCGCCATCGGCGCTTTCATCGTGGTGAGCCTGCCCGGTATCGCCGCGGCGATCGGCGGCGGCATCGGCTTCAACGCCGGCAGCATCGGCCGGACCCTCACCAATACCCTCCTCGCCGGTGCTGCGGTGGGATCACGTGCCGGCGGCCAGCCGCCGCCGCCGCGAGGAGAACCCATCACGGCGCGGCGTGGCGCGACGTGATCGACAATGGCACTGCGCCGACCGGCCCCAACCCACCCCTCGGTTGGACCCGAGGAAGCTAACTATCGAGGAGAGATGTCGTGATCAGATCTCTGATCCTGTCCATCCTGGCACTGACTTTGGCGGCCTGCGGCAATGGGGAGAAACTGGCGGCCTGTAAGGGGCCGATCTTCCAGCTCAACGCCGATCACTGGCAGGCCGATCCGGCGGACCTCACGACGCAGGCGGTCGGAGATAACGGATGAAGCTCGAGCACCTCGCCCTGCCCGTCGATCGGGCCTCGCTTGCGGCGCATTTTCGCGAAGTGCAGTCGTTCCAGCGAGAGCGGGCTCGCGCCGCCCAGCGCGGCGCAAGGGCCATCGGCGTCGTCGCCTGCGTTTCCATCGTCGCCAATCTGGGTCAGGCCTGGACCATCGCCGCACTCCTTCCGCTCACCAAGCTGGTGCCGGTCTTTCTGTGGGTACGGCCCGACGGCAGCGTGGACAGCTCGGTGGCTCTCTCGCGCCTGCCACCGACGCAGAGTGATGCGGTGATCGACGCGACTTTGTGGTCCTATGTGCGGCTGCGTGAGGGCTACAGCTACGACACCGCGCGCTACGGCTATGACGCGGTCTCCGCGCTTAGCAGCGACAGCGTGCGCGCGGAGTATCAGCGCTGGTTCAACTATCCGAACCCGCAATCGCCCCAGGTCACGGTGGGCCAGAAGGGGCAGATCGACATCGAGCATATCGGCAGCGCCCGGATATCGCCGCGCGTCGAGCAGATCCGCTACCGCCGCGTCGTGACGATCACCGGGCAGACGCCGAGCGTGACGACTTGGACCGCGACGCTGCAATACGATGCCGTCGCCACGTTGCCGGCCGCCGCGCGCTTGACCAATCCCGGCGGCGTCATCGTCACTTCCTATCAGGCGGCGGAGGATGGCGCGCAATGAAGCGGCCGCGGCACGCCCTGCTTGGCGCCATGATCCTGATCGCCGGCATGTCATCCTGTCCCGCGTGGGCGGAGCAGGACCCGACACCGGGCCGCAGGGATGCGCGCATGCGCGTCATTCCCTACAGCCCCGATCAGGTGGTCCATCTTTCCACGGCGGTTGGCGCGACGATGGTGGTCGGGTTTGCCGACGATGAGACCGTCACCCAGGTCGCCGTTACCGACAGCAAGGATCTGAAGGCGAGTCCGGCGAAGAATTTTCTGTTCTTCAAATCCGCCGCGCCGCTGTCGCTGCAGCCGGTGATCGTGCTGACCACCAATCCCGGCGGCCAGCTGCGCCGCTATGTGTTCGAGGTCACCACGGTCAATGCCAGGAGCCTCGCGGCGGACGCGCCAGGCGTCTACTACAGCGTGCAGTTCACCTACCCCCAGGACGAAGCCGAAAAGCGCCGCGAAACGGCCCTCGACAACGCCCGCAAGGCAGCCGCGGCGGCAGAGGCCAAGGCGGCTCGGGCCCAGCTCGCGCTCGCCCATGAGACGCTGGAACAGCGGGCGCGCGATGCGTTCGCCGGGCCGCGCAACTGGCGCTACCTCGCCCAGGGCGATCGCAGCCTGCTGCCCCTCGAGGTGTTCGACAACGGCGTCTCAACGGTGTTCCGTTTCCCCGGAAACGTCCGCGTCCCCTCGCTCTTCGTGATCGATCCCGATGGGAAGGAAGCGACCGCGAATTACGCGGTGAAGGGCGATCTGGTGCAGACCGATTCCGTGGCCCGCCAATGGCGGCTGCGCGACGGCGATACCGTGCTGTGCATCTTCAACCGCGCGTACGATCCGGTCGGCGACAAGCCCCAGACCGGGACGACCAGCCCCAATGTCCAGCGTGTCACCAAGGGGGCGTCGCCATGAGCGAGACCAACAAACCCCGCCCGGGTCGGGATGTCGATGAAGACGGCTCCGTCGTCGCGGGCCCGCGGCGCGCCCAGCTGACGGTGCCGCAGAAGCTCGGCGTCGCCGGGCTGGTGCTGGTGGTGGCGCTGGGCTTTATCTGGCTGCGCCAGCTCAACAAGACCACCGCCATCACCCGGGAGGCCCAGGCGCCTGGCAGTACCGGCCAGCCGCTGCACGAGGCGCCGCTGACAGCGCCGCCCGCGATCGTCCCGGCAAGCCTGCCCATGCCGGTCACGCCGAGCCCGGCGTTCGCCCTGCCGCGGGAGCATGCCGAGACGGCGGCCGAAAGCCCCATCCTCGCATTCTCTGGCGGCAGCCCGGCGGCGATCCCGGCCGCTGCCACCGCGTCGGTGAATGCCAGCCCGGAGGGCGCGAAGCCCACCATCGCGCCCGCACCGACGACGCTCTCCGCCCGGCTCAGCCCGACCGTGCTGCACGGGGCGAAGGCGGAGCTGCTGCCGCATCCGGATCTCATGATGACCGAAGGCACGATCATTCCCTGCACGCTGCAGACCGCGATCGACAGCCAGCTGGCCGGCTACGTCAAATGCGTCATCCCGCAGGACATCCGCGGCACCACCGGCGATGTCGTCCTGCTCGACAAGGGCACGATCGTCGTCGGCGAAATCCAGCAGGGGCTGGTCCAGGGCCAGAACCGCGTCTTCGTGCTGTGGGACCGCGCCGAGACGCCCGATCACGCGATCATCGAACTCGATTCTCCCGGCACCGACGAGCTGGGCCGCTCGGGCCTCAAAGGGGCGGTGAACACCCATTTCTGGGAGCGGTTCGGCAGCGCCATCCTGCTCAGCGTCATCCAGGGCGGCTTGCAGACCGGCACCGCGCTGGCGGCGAATTCCGGTAGCGGCGGCGGCACCTTCTTCAACAATTTCCAGTCCAACGGCGGCGAACTGGCCAACACCGCGTTGGCTGCGTCGATCAATATCCCGCCGACGCTGGAGAAGAACCAGGGCGACACCGTTGCCATCTTCGTCGCCAAGGATCTGGATTTTTCCGACGTCTACGGCTTGCGCGTGACCGGTTATGCACGGTGAGGCGGCGCCGCAGCTGCGTTACCTGCTGCGGCCGGTGCTGCCCTGGCTGGATGATCCCGCGACCGAGGACATCGCCATCAACCAGCCCGGTACCGCTTTCGTCCGCCAGCGTGGCGCTTTCCACCGCCACGAACTGGCGTTGGATTACGACGCGCTGGAGGACATCGCCATCCTGGCCGGCGCGCTGCGCAAGCAGGATGTCGGGCCGCGCAGCCCGCTCTGCGCGACGGAACTGCCAGGCGGCGAGCGCCTGCAGATTTGTCTGCCCCCCGCCGTGCCCGGCGGCACGATCAGCCTGACCATCCGCCGCCCGGGCACATCGGTGGCGGCACTCGCCGATGTCGAAGAGCGCTACCAGACCGAACGCTGGAACCAGTGGTCCGCGCGCAAGGCGACTCAGGAGCGGCACGCGGCCGAGGTGCTTAAGCTCTATGATGCCGGCGACATTGGGGGGTTTTTCCGGGCCTGCGTGCGCAACCGCATGACCATGTTGCTGTGCGGCGCGACTGGCAGCGGCAAGACCACCATGGGCAAGACGCTGATTTCGGTGATCCCGCCGCAGGAGCGGCTCATCACCATCGAGGACACGCTGGAGCTGGTGATCCCGCACGAGAACCATGTGCGGCTGCTCTACGCCAAGAGCGCGGTCAGCCAGAACCCGACCCTCCGGGGAGGGGTGACCGCCGAGGGGCTGCTGCAGGCCAGCCTGCGGATGCGGCCGGACCGCATTCTGCTGGGCGAGATGCGCGATGACGCCGCCTGGACCTATCTCAACGAAGTCGTGTCGGGCCACCCCGGCTCGATCTCGACCATTCATGGCGCGAACCCCGTGCAGGCGTTCAAGAAGCTGTTCGCGCTGGTCAAGGGCAGCGCGCAGGGCGCGGCACTGGAGGACAAGACCCTGGTGGAGATGCTTTCGGCGGCGATCGACGTGATCGTGCCGTTCTCCACCGGCGGCGAGGTCTACGAGATCGGCGAGGTGTGGCTCGCGGCGGATGCGCGCCGCCGGGGCGAGACGGTCGCCAACCTTTTGGCGGAGGCCTGAGAGGGCCATGCGCGCGATCAGGATTCTGGTCGGGGTGGTCCTGGCCGCCGCCGCCTGGACCGTGGTGGCGTCGCTCTCATTCCTGGTCGCCACCGGCCTGATCGGCCGGTTCAACCATCCGCTGTATCAATGGTGGACCTACCTGTTCCTCGCGCGGGGCAATGCGGTCGTCGCGGTTTGGCTGGAGATCAGTGCGGCGATCGCAACGGCCATCGTGCTGGTCTTCGGCATCGCGCTGGCGGCGAAAGGGCGACGGATTGGACCCTCGCTGCGGCCGCGCCTGTTCGGCGGCCCACCCCCGCCGATGCGCGGCGCGACCGACAATCACGGCCATGCCGACTGGCTGTCGCTGCGCCAGGCGCGCGCACTGTTTCCCGGTCCGAACCCCGGCTATGGCGGGGTCGTGGTGGGCGAGGCCTACCGCGTCGATCAGGACCCGGCGGCGAGAATGCCGTTCGACCCCGCGCGCCGATCGAGCTGGGGGCAGGGCGGGCAGGCGCCGCTGCTGATCGACCCGTGCGAGACCGGTCCGACGCACAGCCTCGTGTTCGCCGGTCCCGGGGCGTTCAAAAGCATGTGCGCGGTGTCCACGATCCTGGCCTGGCGCGGCGCGCTGGTCGTGCTCGACCCGGCGGGTGAGTTGGGGGACATGCTCGCCGCCGCCCGCGAAGCCATGGGCCATGCCGTCCACCGGCTCGATCTTCGCTCCGGAGGCGGGTTCAACGTGCTGGACTGGATCGATATCGGCAGCCCGATGGCCCCGACCAATGTGCTGTCCGTGGTCGGTTGGGTGTGCGGCGACGGCGCGCGCGGCGGCCGTGACGCCGGCAAGGAATTCTTCGAGGCGCGCGGTCGCGCCATGGTCGCCTGCCTGCTCGCCCATATGCTGTGGGATCCCGCGCTCGATCCGGCCCTGAAGACGCTGGCGACGCTGCGGCGGGGGCTGTCCACGCCGGAGCCCGAGATGCGCGAGGTGCTGCGCGGCATTCACGCCGGCAGCGCCAGCCCGCTGGCCCGCGACTATGCCGGCACCTTGATGGGCCTGGTGGACGAGACCTTCAGCGGCGTTTACGCCAATGCTGACGAAGCCACGTCTTGGCTGGCGAACCCCGCTTTCGCGTCCATCGTCTCCGGCGATGATTTCAAGACCAGAGACCTGCTGGGCGGTGCCATGTCGGTGTTCCTGCAGCTCTCGCTCGGCGCGCTGCAGACCACGCCGGCCGTGGGCCGCGTGGTGATCGGCGCGCTGCTCAACGTCGCCTATGAGGCGGAAGGCGCCATGCAGGGGCGCATTCTGTATCTCCTGGACGAAGCCGCACGGCTCGGGCCGATGAAGATCATCGAGACCGCGCGCGATGCCGGCCGCAAATTCGGTATCACGCTGCAGCTGCTCTACCAATCCGTCGGCCAGCTGGAGCAGCAATGGGGCCGCGACGGGAAGAAAGCCTGGTACGATGGCGTCTCGCACCGCAGCTACGCCGCGATCCAGGACCCCGACACCGCCCGCGAGCTGGAAGAGGCCTTCGGCACCTATGGCGTCATGGCGACTTCCGAGGGCGCCAACACCGGCAGCAGCGGCAAGAGTTTCGAGGCGGGCGCGCGCTCGCGCGGGGCCAACACCAGTCACCACGAGATCAGCCGTCCGCTGATCCGGCGCGATGAGTTGATGAACGATACCCGTCTCGACGAGGCCTTCGTCATCGTTCGCGGCGCGCGGCCGCTGCGGTGCGGCCGGGCGATTTATTTCCGCAGGCCCGAGCTGGTCGCGCGCGTGCGGGCCAGCCGATTCAACAGGCGCGCGGCCGAGTAGGTGGCGCCGGATTGGGAGACACATCATGTCGAAGGATGAAGCCACCGCGGATCGCGCTGCTGCCGAATACTGGCGGCAGGTCGCCCGCATCGATCGCGCCGAGATAGGCCGTGCCCTCTCCAACGCGCGCGACCTTTCGGCCGCCGCGCGGCGGGAGGATCAGCCGCAGCCGCTCCCGACGCAGCGGCGGACATCTGCCCTTCGGCCGGGCTGAGTCGGACCACCGCCGGGAAATGCCGTGATCCGATGGAGGGTCAACCGGCGTCTCTCGCTGACGGGTGGCACTGCCATCGTCACGGCCTGAGTCGGACGCAATGGCGCTTGCGCTGACGGCGGCCAGGCTGGCGGCCAGGCTGGCGGTTAGATTGGCGACCAGCAACGAGCAGAGTCCGCCGGCGCGAGGTCCGGTTCCGGTCTTCGGGGCGGCATCCGCGGCCTGTGGTCGCTCATCTCGCGAATCCGACATCCGCCGAGACGCAGGTCAAAGCGACCGTTGCCGATCGTGTCGCCGCGTTCCGATGAGACCCGCGCGGGAAGCCCGTCGCGTGACGCCGGATCACGCTGCGGACGCGAAGCACGCGGTCTTGCTCGTGGTGGGCGCTCGCGCCGTGCGGGCGGCGATCATCACGGCCGGGCGGCGCGGCGCCTGCGTTGTGTCGCGCGGGCCGCCTCCCCCTCGCGCAGGTTGCGCAGGCGCGCCACAGCCGCGCTGACCGAGGCCCGTATCTCGGCCCCGAAGGCGCGGAGCCGCTGCAGGACCGCGTGCTGCCGATCGAGACTCGTCGCGATTGCCTCTGTCGCCGTCCGCAGGCGGGCCTCGTCGCGACGGCGGGCAAACCGTCCGGCCAGCGTCGCTCGCGTCCGACCGTCCAGGTCGCGCTGTTCCAACCCCTGCTTACCGGCCTGCATCCGCCGCACGGTCCCGGTCCGCAGGGTCTCCGCCCGGTCGAGCAGCGCGAGCGCGCTCTCCTTGACCGGCTGGCGCGCGAAATTGCGGGTGATGTTCTCGATCACGTCGCTTTCGCGGATGGGCCTCCTGTCTCCCAATGGCCGGCGGCCGGCGATGTCCTGCCGCTCGGCGCCATCGGACGTGACGATGAAGCTCATCTCCCGATGCCGGCTGCCCGAGGTGTAGGCGCCGAAGGCGCTGACCTGCCGCGAGCCCTCCGGCAGGGCGAAGATATGCTCGGTCACCGTCGCGCCCTGGGTGGTGTTCGTGGTCAGCACCTCGCCATAGGCCAGCATGATGCGGCCGCTCAGGGGATGACGCAGCGTGTCCCAGGCGACCAGCCCCGTGCGGCCATCCCGGGTGCGCAGCGCCAGGCCGTCCTCGCGCACCTCGGCGATCTCGAGCACCGTCCCGTTCTGGCCGATATTGCCGCTGCCGCCGCTGTCGAGGAAGCGCGCGTTGGTGCGCTGGAACAGGCGGATCTTGTCGCCCTCCGCCAGCGCGAGATCGTAGGTCCGTGGCGCCGCGCGATCGCCGTCCGTCGCCGCCAACGTGACACGATCGGGGCCCAATTCGCCAAGCGCGCGCCGGTGCTGGCGGATCGCCAGGCTGATCTGGTGGGCGTCGTGATTGGTCGGCGTGCTGATCGTGATCAAGGCCTCCGGCCGGTCCGCATGCGCCGCGCGCCGCTCCTGCCAGAGCCGCACGACACCGGCGATGGCCTCCGCTGTGCCACCCGGAACGACGCGCAGCGTGCCATTGTCGGCCTTGCGCCGCACCGCCTCCGCCGTCTCCCCGTTGCGCAACATCAGCACGGTCTCGCGTTCTTCGGCCCGCGCCTGGCGGATGGAGGTCTCCAGGCGGGGGATCGCTGGCTCGCCCAGCGCGCGGCGGAGCAGGTCCACCACCGCGCCGGCCTCCACGCTCTGCATCTGCCGGGGATCGCCGATCGCGATCATCTGGAATGCGTGGCGTTGCTGCGCGCGCAGCAAGGCGTTGAGCTGCCGCGTCCCGAGCAGGCCGAGTTCATCGACCACCACCACCGAATGCCGATCGAGCGTGATCCCGCCACGCGCGACGGCGCGCAGGAACGCCTCGACCGCGCGGGTGTTCTGCCGGGCAATGCCAGCTTCGGCCAAATCGTCCGACTGACGCCAGGCCAGCGCGATGCCATGCACCGTGCGGCCCTCGTCCTGCCAGGCGCGGACCAGCGGCCTGAGCAAGGTGCTCTTGCCCGAGCCGGCGACGCCGATCGCCACGCCGAGCCGCCCACCCGTGCCCAACCGCTCCATGACGTCCCGCTGGGCGCGTCCGTGCGGGCTGCTGAAGTCGAGATCGGGAAACCGCGCCACGGCCGCCGCGATCTGCGTGGGCGTCAGCGCCGCGCCGCGGTCCTGTGCCGCCGCCTGCGCATGGGCGACCAGCGCCCGTTCCTCGCGGACGTGCAAGGCCGTGGTGATCCCGATCGTGTCGCGGCCGGCAGCGGTCTTCGTCGTGCCCCAGACCAGCGCCGTGTCCTCTCCGTGCTGTCGGACGCCGCGCATCCGGAACGCCCGGGTGATGTCGTCCACCTCCGATGGCGACACCACGCCGGACGCGATCAGGCCCTTCGCCGCGGCGACGCGGGCATCGCCGCCCTCCAGCGCGGCGCGGCGTTGCAGCTCCTGGTCCAGCAGCGGCAGCGCCGCTTGATAGGCCGCTTCCAGACGCGCCTCGCGGGACGGCTCGGCCGGGATGTCGTCGGGTCGCAGAATGCTGCGGTGGCGGTAGCGGATTTCCGCGGCGGCGCGCGCCCAGGCGGCGGCATCGCTGAGGTCGTCGGATTTCGCGCCGCGGGGATTCTGCACCCCCTGCTTCAGCAGGCCCACCTTGCGATCGGCATCCAGCGCATCCCAATCGAGGCCCTGCGCCGCCGCGTAGGCGCGCGCCGCCTCCGTGCCGCCCAGCGTGCGCTTCGAGAAATGCGCCGTCACCGCCTCGGGCACCGCGGCCGCGCGCGCCATCCCGGTGCGCGTGTCGAGCTCCATCTCGACGCCGTGCCGCCGCAGATGGGTGGCGAGATAGGCCTGATACAGCGCGCCCCATTCCTTCACCCGCCCCTCGAGCTGGGCGAGGTCGAGGCCGCCGATCCGGCCGGTCGGGGTGAGCACCGCGTTGAATACCGCGGTGTGGGTATGCAGCTGCATGTCGCCGGCGACACGCCCGGCCGGTCGCTTGAGCGTGTGCAGCTCGGTGTAATCCTGGCCGTCGCGATCCTGGCGGATGACGGCCACGGTCGGGCGGGACGTATAGTGATCGAACGACACCCAGCCGATCGACCCCGGTTCCCAGCCGTCGCGCCCGGCCTTGCCTTTGCGGGCGCGTCCGATCTGGCACTCGATCTCGCGCATCACGGCGGTCACGGCGTCGCGGTGCGCCTGGTGGATGATCCCGCGCTCGGCCTCGGTGGGGGCGAAGGCCCAGGCGACAGAGATGGATTTCGGGGCGGAGAAGGTGAGATCGACATAGCCGATGCGGGCCCGCGCGGTGTCCATCCGGGCATGGTATTGCCGCGGCGTCAGCACCGCGCCGCTGGCGGTGCGGCCGGCGAGGAGATGCGCGCGCTGCTCCGCGGTCGGTTCGGCCTGTGTGGCCCCGAGCACTGTCTGAAAGCGGCGCACGGCGCGTGCCGCCTGCTCGGGCGGCAAGGCGCCGCCGTCCGCGCGGCGGCCCGCCAGCACATGCGCCAATTCGGCGCGGGTCGGCAGCCGGCTCGTGTCAAACCCGAGGATCGAACCGATCGCGTCGGTGGCGGCCTGCAGCTGCTTGCCGGCAATCGCGCCGCCATCGGCGCGCTGCCCGTTCAGCAGATGCGCGATCTCATCGGGCGTCAGGGCCCGCGCGGTGTCGATCCCCAGCCGTGTCGCCAGGGCCGGGTTCATGTCCCGCCGCGGCGTGGCGGTGGCGCTGCTGTGATCCTTGCCGGTGCTGGCCACGAGAATGGCCGCGTCAAGCCGGCCGGGGAGGGGGCCGCCAGGGTCGTCACCCGCATCGTGCCCCGCGCGACCTAGCGCGGCCACCGCCTCGGAGCGGTCGATCAGCCCGGCCGCGACAAAGGCGCTCAGGGCGCGCACCGCCAGCTCCGCCCGCGGGAGCGTCCCGCCCAGCCCGTCCCGGGTCATCTCGGCGAGCCGCTCGATCTCGCGGTCAACCAGCGCATCCAGCGCGGCTCCCGTGGGAAGACGGCCCCCCACGATGTCGCCCGCATAGCGGGCGGCCGCGGCGGCGGCCGGCGTGGGTGGGCTGAGTCCCTGCGCGTAGTATTCGGCCATGACCGCCATCTCCGGCGACAGCGTCTGCTGCAGCAGATGTTCGCTCATCGCCTTGGCCGCCGAGGACGCGCCAGCGGCGCCGGTGCGATAGGTCAGCACGGCTCAGCGCGCGGATGTGGCGGATGCGCCAAGCGGCGCGCCGGGCGCGATCGCGGCGCCGATCGCGCCTGGCAACGCGGCCATCTGCTCGGCCAGGGAGTCGATTGTCTCAGTGCCCTGCCGCACCGCGGCGATCAACGCCTCCAGCTGCCGCGCCACCTCCGACGGTCCGTCCTCCTGACGGGCGGCGCGGAGGATCTCGCCGAGCATTTCGGATTGCGCCTCGTTGGCGGCCAGCAAGGCGGCCAGGGTCGCCAGCAGGGCATTTTGCGTCGTGCGCAGCGCGCTCAGCTCCTCCTGCATGGCCGTCACGCTCTGCCCGAGCCGCGCCAGAGCGGCGTCGTCCTGGTCCTTTGCCATGGCTGCTCCCGTCATCGCCGCGGCCGGTCCTGGCCGCGGTGACCCGATCCGACCAGGTCGCCGCGGGGTCGCTCCCGGCCTCCGTCCCGCACCCTCTAGGGTGCCTTGGTCTGTCAGAAACACCTCCCGCCCCCACGCGTTCCCGGTTGCCGAGACTGGCGACGATAATGGAGACGCAAAAGGCTACGGGAATGGCTACGGTAAAGGCTACGTGAAAGGCGACGGTAATGGAGACGTCGGTCATGACAAGCGCGGGCGAGGCTCTTAGATTCCTCGTGTCATGACACCAGCACAGACACCGCGACGGCGCGGCACGATCCCAAAACGGGCCCGCGATCCCGACGAGATGGCGGTCCAGGCACGGCTGTTCGGAGTGGATTGGCGGCCTGGCGACCGCGTCATGCCGTGGATCAGCCGCCATGAAGGCGGCGGCGGTGAACTCAGCCGGCTCGTCGCCGCGGGCTGGTCATGGGACGATGTGGGGCGCGCCATGCATCTCGCCGGCATCAGTTACCGCACGGGCACGCCGATTTCCGGTGGCGTCCTGAAGGCCAAAGCCTGCCTGGCACGCAAGCGGACCCAAGTGCCGCAAGCGCCCAGCCAGGGCGCGTGGCACGGCGCACGGGTCGCTGCATCGGCGCATATGACCGCCGATCCGCCGCCGGGGCCTTGGTCACCTTCGGCGATCGTCGCGCCCGGGATCGCTGTCGCGGCGGCAGCCCCCGGCGCGGATGACGTGGGGTGGCATGTGCCGCCGCGTCCCACCTTCCGGCCCGTGCGCTTCCGCTCGCCGCCGCCCCCGTCCGATCTTGTGTCCGACATCGCGGCCGACATGGCTCGGGTGCCGACCCCGGTTCCAGCCCCGCCGAACCAAATCGATGCCGACGCGGCGATTGCCCGGATGTTCGGGCGTGCAGAGGAGGAAGGCAGCACACGATGACCGCATCAAAATCCGACAAGGCACCTGTGGCGGCGACGGTGGCGGCTCTCCCCTCCAAAGCGAGCCCGGTCCGCTTCAGCCCCAAGGCAGCGGAACCGGTCTCGGCCGATTTCGAGTTGAGCCGGTTCATCCCGCGGAAGGCGGACGATGAGCCGCCGGTCATGTCGGGCATCGACCTCAGTGGTCAGACCAAGATTGTCTTTGCCGCCGGCCGCGGCAAAACCGGCAAGACCACCTTGCTGCGGTGGCTGACCGAGCGGTCGCTGCTGGGAGGTGCCTCGGTCATGCTCGCCGACATCGACCCCACCAATGCCAGCTTCTCCTCCTATTTCGAGGATGTCGCGCGGCCCGACACCGATGTCCCCGCCGGGGTTCTGCGCTGGTTGCAGGATTTCCTCGAACATTGCGTCGCACAGCGTCAGTCCGCGATCATCGACCTGGGCGGCGGCGACACGACCTTGCGCCAATTGGCCGGCGAGATGCCGGGCCTGGCCGGTCAGCTGGAGGCCACCGGTATCGCGCCGGTGGTGTTCTACCTGATGGGCACGCAGCCGGACGATCTCGCGCCAATCGCCACGCTCGCCGACCGCGGCTTCACCCCCAGGGCGCAGGCTTTCGTGCTGAACGAGGTTGCCGCCGATCCCGGGGTCAGCCGCGAGACCGCCTTCGGCCAAATCGTTGGATCGGGGATTTTCCGGCGGCATATCACCCAGGCGGTCCCGATCTTCATGCCGCGACTGCATGCCGCCAACGCGGTCGAAAGCCGCCGCAGCAGCTTCAAGGCGGCGGCCGAGGGCGCCACCACGCCGCCGCTCGGCTTCTTCGACCGCGCCCGCGTGAAGACCTGGCTGGACATCATGGACCGGCGCTTTGCCGGCGTGACATCGTGGATGCCATAGCCGCCGCTCCAGGCGATGAGGATATCTCGGCCGCTGCCGCTTTGCGGCTGGAAGCGGATATCCGGCACGCGCAGGCGGCACTCGCCCGTGCCGTGACGGTCGGCAATCTGACGGGAGATCCGCTCGCCGCCGCCCTGGAGGCGATGTCGATCACCCTGGGCGCTCAACTGGCGCTGCACACCGCGAGCACCGGCCATCTGCGCGAGGTTTCGGCGCGGTTGGACCGCCAGTCCGACGAGGCCGTCGCCCGCGCGGACGCCGCGTTGTCGGCCCGGAGCGCCGCGATCGCCGGCCAGCTCCTCCCACGTCTCATCGATGCAACGGAGCATGCGCTGCGGGCGCGTCTGTGGACGGTGAAACTGCGGACCCTTGCCGCAACCGCGGGCGCCGCCGTGGTTCTGGGGATGCTCATCTTCTGTGTGGGCTATTACATCGGGACGACGGTCGGGGAGGATGTTGGTTTGCGCACCCGGGAGGCGATCGTGGCCGCCGCGCGTCGCGATGGACCCATAGCGGCCAAATTATGGGCGCGGCTGATGGCCAACAACGACCCGCGCACCGCCATGGCCGCCTGCGAGAATTCGGCCATCCTGCAAGGCGGCCAGCGCGCCTGCTCGCTGCCCGTATGGCTCGACCCTCCTGCCCCGCCGGACCACCGGTGATGGCGGGGCGATCGTGTTCATGTGGCCGCGACATTTCGTTTTTTGGAAAGGCCAAAAGATGGACAGCGCCAAAGCGAGCGATCATGTCCCGGTTTGTGGTGGAGTGTCCTGTCTGACGCTCGGTCGCTTGCGCAGAATCACCCATGTGGCGCCAATCGGGCGGTTGAGGCTGCCCAACCCTTATAGGAGTCCTTAAGATATCAGTCTTAATATAGGTATGTGTGGGTTTCTCTGCGTGGAAAACCCGGGTCGCGATGGGCTCCTCTGCGTCATCGGCGTTCAGGCACCTGGGAGAGTCTGCGCGCCGGTGTGGGCGATCATGCGTGGATGGTCCGGTGTCATCGTCGGCATGGAGGATTCTGCGTGGATAACCATCGCTTCGAATCCGGCCCATCCATGATGGGCGATTCTGCGCCACGACCCGCGCGCCGCTCGGTAAGAATTGAGCCATGGACATTGCGCGGCAGCTTGAGATCTTCGGCCTCGACGAGACCAAGCGGCAGGTTGAGGCGTCTGGCAGTTCGCGACGTGAGCGTGAGCGGCTTGCCCGGCGGGTAGAGACAACGCACGACATCATGTCGTCGCTTCCCGAAGCGGACGATCTCTCCTTTCTCCATAGCGGATTATGTCAGACGTGCCTGCCGCACAGTCGCCCCGCGCACAATCACACCGTCTGGCGCCGGACCAGTGGCAGGTTCACCCTGTCGATCACGCCCGGCACCTTGAGCCGCGCCAATGCCGCGCCCGGGGACGATGGGTATGTCGGCGTCCCCTTTGGCAGCAAGGCCAGGCTGATCTTGATCCATCTCCAGACGGAAGGTCTGCGAAGCCGGACGGTGAACCTTGGGCCAAGCCTCTCCGCCTTCATGCGGTCGCTCGGTCTCGCGGTCACCGGCGGCGCGCGCGGCAGCATCGCGGCCACGAAGGAGCAGGTACTGCGGATCGCCCGTTGCTCGTTCAGCCTTCAATGGGCCGACACGGACGCGGGCGGCACACGGACACATATCAGCGACCACCGGATTGTGGATGGGCTGGAGCTTTGGGAGGCGGGCCGGGGCACTGAGTGGAACGGCGCTGTTGAACTTTCCGCCCGCTTCCACGAGGAGCTGCGCAAGCACTCCGTGCCGCTCGACAAGCGCGCCATCGCGGAGCTGAGCCACAACTCGCTGGGTCTCGATCTCTACACATTGTTCGCGTATCGGCTCCCACGCCTTCGGGAAAGTCTGCATCTTCGCTGGCGGCACCTGCAGTCGCAGGTCGGCAGCGAGGAAACCCAGATGGCCGAACTCGCGCGCAGGGTGAGGAGCGTTCTTCCCGAAGTGCTCGCCGTCTATCCCCACGCGAAGGTTGAAGTCGCCTCGAGCGGGTTGACGCTCCGCAAGAGCGAGCCGCCCGTGCCGTCGCGAGCCGTGCGCGGGTATCACCTGATCGACGTCTGAGGGGCACGCAGAGTTTCCCATGAGCGAGAATGGGGGAAAGGGTCCCGAAGCGGGGTCCAATCTGACCCGCCCAGGGTGATCGCTCGGTGACGGTGGGGTCGGTTGGCACCCCTGAAGACGGCATCTTCCTGTCTCTTCCCCCAGGAGTCGGTCGCCAAAATGTCGCTGGCGCGTGATCCGTCAGGCCGGACCATTGTCTTCATGAGTTGAGGCGGGTGGGCGGGCGGGAATGCGTGCGGTGGAGGCCGCCAACCGCTGCCTCAGCGAGGTCGGCATGGTGGGCCACGACAAGCGGTTTGCGGTTGGTGCCGAACGGGGAGATTTCGCCGTTGTGGCCAATGCGATGGAGCATGGCGCGAGACCCTGCGTGTTCGGCAGGACCGCGCCCCTGGCAACGACAACACGGGGAAGGGGGCGAAGCGCGGCCTGCAGCTGCCGCCGAGCCGGCTGCGGGTGCCGCGCGACAGCTCGTTGGCCACGCGTGGATCGGTCCGGCTCTCGCGGCATCGTGTCCGCCCTCTTGCGCGATCTGCGCCGGCAGCCCGGCCGTGAAGGTGGATTTTGTGGAGTGGAATGTTGTGCGGAGCGCCAGGTCGGAAAACGCAGAGTTATCGAAGGGCCTGGGGCCGCCGCGCTTCACATGATCCCAAGGGCGAGAGGCTGCGGCGCCTCGTTTGTGGCGAGGCGCCGCTTGTCGGTCAGCGGGACCAGATGAGGCGGTGTTCGCCTTTCTCGCCAGCGACCAGGGTGGCGTAGACCGGGGCCGTGAAGGAGGGATCGTCGAGCTTGACCGAGATGTATTCGGCGCCTGTCTCCTTGGCTGCCTTGCTCCAACCCGCTCCGAGTTCGACCCCGTTGGCTGCGACCCGGTAATCGGGGCTGCGCTCGCCCTCCTTGGCGACGGGCTTGATGCTTGCCTTGATGTTGATGTGAAGGGTGCGGATCGTGCCGGTGAACGTGCCGTCGTCGCCGCGGGTGAAGGTGCCGATCTGAGCCATTGTCGTATCTCCTGACTGTTCCTCGAAGCCGCCCAGCGCGGCCTCGATGGCGGTCGTCAGGCGACGATCCGGCCGGCCTGCACCCACCGGGGTCCCCGTCGCGCTTGCACGATGGGGTGGTCCTGAGGGCCGCAGCGCAGCGGAGGGCGGCGGCAGCCGAGCTTCTTGTCTCGCGAGGAATGGTCTGCCCCGGGGTTACCGCGCGACCTGTCGCGTGGGGTGGGGCAGCCAGGGGAAGAAGGTCGGCGAAGCCGTTGCTGGCCATAGGCCGGTCGGCGCTAGACCAGCCATCCAGAGAGGCCGTCTGAGCGGCTCCAGGCACAGTCCCGAGAAGCACGACGCCAGATCGGACCCGCCCGCACGGCAGCGCGCCACCCTCCGCGCGATCCGCCTCTTCGATAAACGCCAACACAGCAGCTGGTGTGGCCGGCGCATAGGCGATCGCATCCGTGATGGTCACGCGCGGATGCGGCAGATAGGCGAAGGAGAGGCCTGGGCGAGCAAAGGGGCCCAGCGCGGAGCCGTTCATTCGGGTCCACGCCAGCTCCGACCTCTGCGGCCCGGCGTCCACCCTCAGAGAGGCTATCAGTGCGACCGGTGCCGTGATCCGACCGCGACGGAACTCGGGTCAGAAGGCCGCCGCGATGGTGACGAGATTGGCACGGCCTGAATGCAGCACTGCGGGTGCCCATGGCGGGACCATGGCGCGGCGCGTGGCGGACCACCAGCTGCGCGAGGCCGACCGTGCGGACCACGATGACCACGAACCGCGAAGACGGGGGCGGCATACCGATTGATCCAGACATGACGTGGCGGTGGCAACGCGGCGGTTCGGCCAAGAGGGCGGGCCCGCAGCCGCGCCGTGCGTGGGACGCCGAGCCGCGGCCATGCTTGATCGCGGCTGTGCGCGCCGCCTCGGACAGCATCAGGCCGGGACGGAGAAACGGACCGCGTCAACCGAACGACGAACATGCCGGGCCCGGTCCGCTCGGCACGGGGGTCGGTTCCTCGTGTCGCCAGAACGCCAGCGTCGAATGTCGCTGGAGACACCTCCAGCCTCTCCGCATGAAAAAAGGCGGAGCCGGGACCGGCTCCGCCTCGGCGGTCTTCCGTCAGTGCGTCTGGAAGGCGGCCATCTCGGCGGCGGCTGATTGCCGCCCTACGCTCGCCGACGGTGCGATCGGTGCGACATAGGGCTTCCATGTCTCGCCGGTGATCTCGCCATAGGCTGCGACCGCGCCCTCGGCGGCGGCCAGCAGGGCGTAGGCCTGCAGGGCCATCTCGGCGGCGAACAGCCGTGCCCGCTCGGCCTTGCTCTCGAACCCGACCGGACCATCGCGATCCTCGTCCCGATCGTCATTGAGCAGTTTGCTGGTCAGGTCCATCGCGGCCGATTTCTTCGTCCCGTAGAACTGCGCGGCGCCGAAGGCGGAGTTGACGAAAGCACCGGTGATCCGCTGCAGGTGGATGTCCAGGGCTTTCTCGCTCAGTGCCGTTCCGAATACCCGCGCCGCCGCGGCGACGTGCTGAGCGGTCGCGTCGCGGATACCGTCGTAATCGACCGGCTCGAGGCCGAAGGTACGGATCAGGTTTTCGGCCAGGCCGTGATGCGGGGCGAGGCTGATCACCAGTTCGAGGGTGACGGTGCGGCGGTCCGCCCGGTGGCCGGCCTGGGTTGCCGGCGGTGCTTTGGCCTGGGTGGGTTTTCTGGTCATGATGTCGATCCTTTCGCTCTGCCCGAAGGGTCCGCCGGCGATCTGTCGGCGTCCGCCCCCTCGGGTGCGGTTTGCTTCGGCCGGGCCGAGGCGGGAGCGGAAAACCCTGAGGGCGGCAGTGGTGCGGGAGCCCTTGGCGACCCGGTGCCGCCCGAACCGGCAGGCGCGCCGCCACCGGCGGGGCGGGGCTTGCAGCGAGCGACGCCCGGCCTAAACCGCACGCATCCGAGGGGGTGACGTCGCCAGCCAGCCCGGCACCCGCACCGCCGAGCGGAAGCGCGACCATCGATGAGCAGTCTGCCTGGCAAGCACAGCCGGGGGCCTGTTGCATCAGCCGATCGATCATCACTTTCTCGAAATGACGACAGTCCGTCCCCAGGCCGTCAAAACCCCACTCGTTCCTCGCTTTTCGGCCGATGACCCACGCTGTCCGCGCGACCGGCGGACATTGCCGCGCGACAATCTGCCGCGCGAAAGTTTCAGCCGGTCCGCCGAGGGGCCGGCTGAGTGGCGACGGAAGCCGGCTCCTCCTCGGTGGCGGGTGGGAAGATGCTGCGAAGCGTTCGTGCAAGGTCCGGACCGAGCCGCGCCAGCGCCGCGCCGTGGCCACCGCTGCGGTGATAGAGGGCAACATCCCGCAGCCGGTTGGCTTAAGCCTCGAAGCGCCGTGGAAGCGCAACGACACGGCACCAGCCGCCGCAAGCTTGCCTGGACCGCCGGCTGGCACCTGCGTGAGGAAGTCTATCGGTCGGCACTCGCCATGCTGGTCAACGCACAACAGCGTCAGCCACTCGCCGCCCTGTTCGGGGCGGCCGACATATCCAGCTCCGATGGCCAGGGTTTCCCGACCGCCGGACGCGGCGAAGCCGTAGGTGCCATCAATGCGCATTACGGGCGCGAGGTGCCGGCACTGTTCTACACGCATGTTTCGACGCGTCACGCCCCGTACCATACGGTCGCCATCCCACCCTCGGGCGAGGCCGCCCACGTCATCGACGGGCTGCTCTATCACGAGGCGGACCTCAGTATCGCCGTCCATCATACCGACGACGGCGGCGTCAGTGATCACGTCTTTGGCTTGGCCCATCTGCTGGGATTCCGGTTCGCGCCACGCATCCCCAACCTCGCCGATCGTCGTCTCTATGGCTTCGGACCGGCCTCGAATTGGCCGGCGCTGGCGCCGTTCATCGCCGGTCGTGCCGACGAACGTCTGACCACCGCCCACTGGGATGATGTGCTGCGCCTGGCCGCCTCCGTCCAGACCGGCACCGTCAGCGCCTCGCTCATCCACAAGCGCCTTGGCGCTTATCCAAAACAGACCGGCCTGGCACTCGCGCTGCGCGAGATCGGCCGCATCGAACGCACCCTCTATACCCTGGACTGGCTGGAACAGCCCGCACTCAGGCGGCAAGCGACAGCAGAACTCAACAAGGGCGAAAGTCGCAACGCCCTGGCACGGGCAGTGTGTTTTCATCGCCTCGGTCGCTTGCGGGATCGTTCCACCGAACTGCAACAACACCGAGCCAGTGGCCTGACGCTCGTCACCGCCGCCATCGTGCTGTGGAACACCGTCTCTCTCAGCCGCGCCCTCGACGCATTACGATGCCGCGGGGAGGGCGTCCCAGATGCGCTGCTCGCCCACATCGCACCGCTCGGATGGCAGCACATCAACCTTACCGGCGATTACCTCTGGGATGCCGACGCAAACATCGGCCCAGACGGCTTCAGAGCCTTGCGCGGTGCCGATGCAGCCGTGGCCCAGGCCGCATGATTTCACGATCTGTTCCGCTTAGCGTGAATCCAGAGCCGTTCTATGGCCTGACCCCGGAGCGGCCAGAAGCGGCGGCCAGCACACTCGCCGATGCCGTCCTGCGGCTACGCTGCGGGGCGTGCAGGGCGCGGCCGTCACCCCGGATGCAAGGTCAGCGCAATGGAGTGGCCGTTTCGCTCGACACCTGTCATGAACTCCTTAATCTTACTGTGTCATAAAACCTCTTGTCCGAATCGGTGTGACTTTGTCAGCGTTGAGATTCTCACTCGTGGAGGCGGGTTGTGGGTCTCGGATCCAAAGGCCAGGACAGCGAATCACGGTTCAC
>Ga0116231_10006229_pt1 | contig 22913 bp, 13 predicted proteins | sample S1TSphgellanicum_2_FD_89695 | JGI IMG/M metagenome (GOLD analysis project Ga0116231, IMG submission 89695) | Host-associated microbial communities from peat moss isolated from Minnesota, USA - S1T2_Fd - Sphagnum magellanicum MG | ecosystem: Host-associated > Plants > Peat moss > Unclassified...
AAAAAAAATAAATAATAAAAAAATTAATAAAAAAAAAAAAATTGTTTTTTTTTAAAAAAAAAAAAAAAAATTAAAAACCAACAAACAAACCAAAAAAACCAAAAAAAAAAAAAAAAAAAGTTGAAATTTTTTTTAAAAAAAGTTGAATTGACTCCAACATTTGCAAGAAAGAAGAGGATTCTGTAGCTTGACCCATTCAATGTTGGCTCCTTTCTATGTATTGAACTACCCACAAAGTACTTGGAAGAACGCTTGCGTTTACTGTAAGGTAACACCTGAGGATGTGGTCATTACTGGAAATAGGGTCCACATGAAGTGGGGCTGAAGTGGGTGTGATTCCAGCAATACTCATGGCCGAGGGTGTTACACAGCATAAAAATTGATGATTTTCAGTTTCTTTTCCCATGATACCAGGCAGGTATTTGGCAGGTACCTTTGAGGTCTCAGAGGAGAAAAAAAAAACAACACAAGGCATTTTGGAAAACAGAATGGCCACAGGGGAGGCAATTTGTTTCCCAAAATGTCCTGAGGATTCTTAAGCTATGTAAATGTTCCTCCAAATTCACTATGAATCTGGCTGCAGGTTTTTATGAAATTGGAGTACACCTTAAATCTGTGAATATCTCTCCTAGAAAAGAGGAGTGATATTGCACCTGTGTGTGCAAAGACCTGCAAAAAGATTCCTAGTGTATCGAGAAGCCATGTTCTAAACTGTAATTGACTATAATTTCTCGTTGCTTGATGGAGGGGTTTGTTTTGTTCTTGAAGTAGTTCTTCCATTGCATGGCATTCCAGTTTCCCACATAACTGGTGTGCTATGGGGTTTTGTCATAGGAACAGTACTAGCAAGGGCGGTTAATTCCACCCCCATGCAACCGATTCTGCCACCTACCCATTATTTGGTTAGTGACCTACCTGCCATTAACGCCAATGAACAGGCCACAGAAGGCTATTCAGCTGCATTCCCATCCCCAGCCTGGCTGCCTTGGGAGTGCTTACCAGTGTTGGGTGGGTATGGTCTAATTCACTATACACCAAATTGTGCAAAGCTTTGGGGAAGTTTTTCCTCCATTAGTAGTAGCTGAACTGATAGGTAGTAGCCCATGTCATGCCTGTGACAAAAGAAAAGCAACATAGTCAGCTGATCAACATCCATGTAAATTTTAATTGCAAGTGGGAAGGGTCTTCAATGCCTGTTGGAAGTGTCTGCAAATTGCTGCTCCTTTTTTTTACTTAGCCCAGATTTCTCAAACAACCAACCAATACTGAGTAACTGTTTGTGTGCTAAATGATTTCTTTATTCATGGAGTATGTGCAATGGTTATGATAAAGTACCTTTAATTTTGGGGCAAATTTCTTGATGGTTATGAGGAATCCTTTGGTGATGAAAAACCTGATCTGAGTCTCACCAATCTCCTTCCTTGCTGTCAGAAATGAAAAGACTCTAGTCTGGACAAACCAAAGATTTTCTTTCTTCAGGAACTGTCACATTTTGGCTTGCTAAGCAAAAAAGACATAGGAATGAATGGGTAACGTTCATGTGTAGCATGTACTAAGTTCTGCTTCAAATCAACAGGGCCTTAATCTTCACCCTGGCAGCAGCAACACAGTAGCAATGGTAGAACAAATGACAACAATGAGGAGGAATCCTTGGGGTTCTTCAAACCTGATCTGAGTTTCACAAACTCCTTGGTTGCTATCAGAAAACCAAGAGACTGTTGTCTGGACAACCCAAAGATGGCTTTCTATACTAAGATCTGCTTTGAAATCAACAGGCCCTTCTTTGCCTTGGTAGCAGCAACACAGCAGCAATGGCAGAACAAACAGCAACTACAGCACCAAGCAAAAACGCTGGAGAATTTCCACCTCCCCAAAGCTCATCCCAGTAGCCACTTCCAATGGAGAGAAAGATCTGTGGTACCACAACAGCAAGATTGAGCACCCCCATTGCAAGCCCCTGACCACCCCCAATAGCTTCAGTGAAAGTTGCTGTCAGTGCATATGGCAAAGAGTAGGTGACTGCGAGAGGGATTCCAAGTAAGGCGAAAAGCCCAAGCGCAGCAGCTTTGATGTATGCTGGTGGGCCTTGATCTTTGATGAATGCTGCTGGAGGTACAGCCCATGTTATGATCAGGGTTCCCACAAAGCAAGTGCTCATGATCAAGTTGGCAACACCCCAGACACAATTTGATCCCAGATGCCGGCAAAGGTAGTTGATGATAAGTGAGAAAAGTCCAAGGATGATGGAATTAAGCATCAACCCTAAAGCACCCATAGAAACACCGTCATAGTATTGTTTGCTGCGAGCTGGGTCAGATGGGTCACCACCATAGACTTCCCGCCCCATCCAGTCTGTGTCATAAAGGAGGAAAGGATACCATGAAATCCATGTGAGAGCCGTGACAGCAAGAATACACCACATGGGACCCTGAAGTTGTTGTAAAGCTCCCACCAGATCCCACAAAACATGTCCAGCCACTGATTCCTGATCCTCTGTTTCTTGGTTGCCATCTTCTTCTTTCTCATCCTCATCAATTTCAGTGGCAGCAGCTTCATTAGGTTCTTCCAGATGGTTTTCTGAAAGCAAAGGAGTGGTGCTGGTGGGTGGTATATTAGGGTTTCTCCAACTCTTGGAAGAAGAATTCCATGGAATCTCTGGGGCAGCTTTCAGGGTTAAGACCACTGTGAAAAGGAGAAGGAAGATCTCCACAAAGAAAACCGACTTCAGATTCGCACAAACCTTGTCACATGCATGGGTTTTTGTGAAGGGGAAAACCTGATACCATCGATCATAAGCACTTGCGGCAAACCCTAAGACATTCCCGAGCGCCATGAATGTAGATGAAAACCCAAATGCACTCCTGGATCTTTTCTCGTCATCCCCCACCAAATCTGCCAACAATGCACGACAAGGACCTTGTATTGTATTGTTTGCAAGGTCAAAAACCCAAAAGCCTAAAACAAAAATGGCGATGGCGCGTGGTCGAAAGAAGGCACCACCATCGCCATCACCCAAGTTGTCACCCAACAAGTAACCCAAGTCGGCAGAGAAGCTTATGATGAGACCAGCGATGACCACAAAGACTGCACCAGCAACAAGGAAAGGCCTTCTTCTGCCGTGCTTGCTTGTACATCTATCGCTGTAATGACCCACCAGCGGTTGTACCAAAGTCCCAGAAACTGGACCGCACAGCCATATCAGACTCACACCTGCATGAGGAATGCCAAGCTCTTGTATGTATGGAGTTAATAATGACAACTGCAATGCCCACCCAAATTGTATTCCTAGTGCCACACTCGCTGCTTGTACCAAATCCTGGATGCTGCTTCTTCTTTTGTTGTTGTTTCTTCCCTCCTGCTTGATCATGATGATTCTCTTGGAGAGTACAATCCCATCAAGATCCATCATGAAGAGCAAAAGAAAGAAGACAAGCGAAACTATGACAGTTTTCAGTTGAGAAAGTCACAATTTCAATGGATCAGGGTGACTTTAGACGAGGGTCCAAGACCAAAAAGTGGCAAATTGAGGCTAAACCTACATGGCACCTGTTTTGGAGGGAAAATCAATTGGTTCCAACCAAAAAACCCTTTGCTAAAAGGAGAGCTCCTGATTTGGAGAACCAAGAATGAGGCTAGGGACCAACGTATAGTCCAACTCAAGGACTCAATTTGCTTCAAATCAGTCCAAAATTGGTTCCTAGGAAATTGGACCCTGGAAACCTCGTCTAAAGTGGGCCTTAGTTTTGAAATCTGCCAACTGATCACATCTGCTCCATGTGACATCATTTTTTAAATTCATTGAGTAAAAACCCTAAAAGCCAATTGCTCATTGGAATTTGCATTTGAGTTTTCTCTGAATGGAGCATATCATTTACAGACCTGGGAAGAAGAAAAAGTTGTGTGGATCAGGTGAGAAAGAAGAAAGTGCTTTAGATCAAGAAGACATGCCTACAAAGATATAATTTGCCCATTTGATACAATTTTTCATAGCAGCTTGTTTTCGAAATAAGGTTCTCAGAAATTGAGTATCAAAAGTTCAATTATTTCCACCAATAAGGTTTATGTTTTAAATTACTAAGATTATTAAAAAAATGGTAATTTTTTTGAATGAAAATTATTATTATTATTATTATTATTATTATTTTCCTTCAAAAAATTTATATGTTCATGATTTCACGCTCTTCAATAAAGCTCAAACTTTTTAAAGTCTTCTTCTAAATCTAAATCATTCTCACTTAATTCCACCAAATTAAAAGACAATTTAGAACCAATTCTAAAATCAATTGGCCAATTTTTGTTCACAAAATCAACTTTTCTTAACTGTCCAATTGTAAATGGCATCTACTTAAACTGGTAGATTCAATGACAACAATGCATTTTGTTGGTCCTTTTACGTTGTAAATGATAATAACATTAATCATGGGGGAAAAAATTCATATCATGTGTTGTATGTTTTGTCACACTAGTCTTGTCCTTTTTAGTCCACGAACAAAGAAAGGAAAATAATCATATTTGTATTATTAAAACGAAACAACAATATTGCAAAAACATGTGGATGCAAATCATGTTTTTATTGCAAAAATTTTGAAAAGGAAATGAGTAATCCAGTGAAAAGTTTATTGGAAAGACAACCTGCAAAAAAAAAAACCTAATGTGTTTAGTTTTGAAATATCAAATTTTTTGGTGCAAAAGATGTTTTTAAAAAAGATGTGTAACAAAAATAATTTCTTCAAGCCCAGTTCGTTTTTTGGTTGCCAAAAATCACTTATCTATTCAATTTGTGGAAAGTACATGGTTGAAACATTTGTAATGCACTTATGTCCAAAAGTTGTGTTTCTTTTTTAAAAATTATTTTCACAATAGGTTTTACTTGATTTGGTGAAAAAGACAAAACAAAAATATGTTTTGTCAAAATTGAAAAAAGTTTGTTCTCCAATAGCCAATTTTGACTTATGGATATGCAAGGGAGCACATGATGTTTTTGCTTTAAAAATTAGTTTTTTAGGTATGGATTGGTAGTTTAAACATATCACAATAAAGTTGTTTGAGGTAGGTGAAACTACAAGTCAAGCCTTGGCAAGAAACCTAATTCAATTGTTGGATCAATATGGCTTAAAAAAGAACGTTATTACATGTGTGAAAGATGAAGGTGCAAATTTGAATGTAATCACATTAACATTAAAATGTGTTGTGAATTGTAAACTTTTTGGTTTGGAAGAAAGCTTCCAAGGCACTTGCTTTGACCATGTATTTTCCAAAGCATACCAATAGAGGACAACAAAAAAAAAAAGCTTGCAAAAGCTTAAAATATGTTTCCATTAAATCTACCCAGTTTAATCTACAAAAATGCATAATTTGGCCAAGACATTTTGGTAAAGGCAAATAGGAGTGGAATAAGGCTCGTATTGAATTTGGAATTCATCCAAGAAAGTTAAATACTCTTGTAAAAATAAAATAATTTTCAAAAAATATGTTTATATTTATGTTGTAAATTGGTTTGCAATTTTATCTTTTTTTCTTTTTAGAACATTAACATTCTATTAAATATTTTGCAAGTTTGCAAGCAAAATAATCTTGTTCTAGGAGGCCTTATTACTTGAAAAAATCATTATGTTATGTTATAAATCACAAATTGTTGTTCATGTTTTTACTCAAATTCCACCCTCTCATTTAGCATATTTTTCAAACAATTGTTGATTGCTTATCTCTAATTATTATTGTTTATGTTTTAAACTAGTTCAAAGACCATTGATTGCTAAGTGATGCCTTAGACTCCATTGTCACAACAAGTTTTAAGTTAAAAAAAGTTGGAATTGCACTAGCACTAAACCAACTAATGGATGATGATTTTGGCATTGCCTTTGAATTGTCTTTGCTTACTTCAAACGTTAAAAACTTGCGAAGTCTGTTTGACTCTTTCCTTTCATTTTTAAGAACATATGAAAGAAGAAAAACTCACAACATGTTTTCATTGATGTTAGATTCACAATTTAAGAATCTTTGTTTGGTGTCTTCATTTGTTGATCATGAACAAGACATTTGAATTGTTAAAAAATATGACAAAAAATCCTTGCATCTTATGCTTTTGAATTTTTATCATCACTTACATCTTGTGATAAATTAGGAAATTGGATTTGGATTTGTAGCTTAGAAAGTTGATGAAGATTGTATCTAATATTTTTGAAATAATTGCCAACACAAGTGAACTAGTTAAAGAACTGGTTAATAAAAATTTATTAATCTTTAAGAGATTTCAAGTGAACGTTAAAGCAATTAAGTGCACTTTCTAATGGTAACAAAAACATGAATATATTTTCTCCTCTATTGTTGTTTTGCTTGATAGATACTACAAATTGTTGGATCAAAAATAAAGAATAAAAGGATTTTATTTTTTTGTTGGCATACTCACCAACCTTAGGAGTAGGAGATGTCACTTACAATAAAAAAAACTTGGAAACTTTAATATTTGTTAACAAGAATTAATCTATTGACCCAAGAGTTGGTCGCAAATATTCTTGCAATTTAATAAAGTTTATTGAGACAGATGATGAACATTTAGAAAAAAGAGTTAGAAAATTTTGAAGGTGAATCTAAATGAAATGAAAATTGAAATTTAAAAACTTGAATTTATGCATTTTCATCATGTTTTTGCAAATAATTCTAATTATTATCATTTTTTTAATTGAAAAAAATTGATAGTATTTTTTTTAGATAACCAAGTTGTGAGAACCATCTTTGGAAATCACTGGTTCAAAAATTGATGAGAATTGGCTCACCTGAAAACCAGGTGCATTTTAAATTTCTCAAAGTTCTGAAACTTTGAACAATTTTCCAAACTTGAGGGAAAAAAAATTTTAAAAAAAATTGAAAGCCTAAAAGGTTCTTTGAAACAGTCCTAAGAACCGGAACTGACAGTTTTCACGAAAAAAAAAGTGAGAACCACCCAGCACTAGTATAACCTGTCTGATAACCGGAGGGTAATATGTCCGTCATTCTAAGAACCGCCCAACACTGATCAGGACCTTAAGTTAGTAAGGTCGCTGACATGGTTGGGCACGATCGGGAGAGAAGCGAATAGAAATTTGCCATGTGGATTGGCTCGGGATCTCAAGCCCCGGAATGAAGGGCCTATTATTGGCATGTGTGAACGGGGGTTCAAAGAGATCCCCACCTCGGAAGGTGGCGATGCGATACGGGTGGGAAGATCGACGGTCTTGAACGCTCAAGGGCGCCATGGGGTTCTCTAGTGCAAAACCTTCGTCTTTCTCATTCCTTCGGTTTTGTTCCTTCCTTTCTTCCTTCCTGCAGCGCAACGGGTTGCACTTCAGGCTTCGTTTGTGGCCAAGGTTAGTTCTTCGATTCCCCCAACGATGAAATAGAATTCTAGCATTATCGAATTTTTCCCCTTTCCTTTTTGTATTTGTGTGATTTTTCTTCCCTCCCGATTTGCTGAAACGCTTGTTCTTTGGGATATCCCAGTTGTGATGTGCCTATTTTTTTCCCCTTGCTTTGCTTGTCTGCTGTTGTACTCTCTATATTTCTGTTTTTTTTTTCATTTACCGAAAGGTCCAATATAGCTTTTGGTTTCCGGTTTTCCCTTTGGTGACCTGATCGATCCTGGACCAAGCATCTTCTCCCTCCGGGTTGGCTTGACCGTTCGCAGGGCATCTCTTTTTCCTCCTGGCCATCTTCAGACGAGTGCTTCTTGAATTTTCGTGATGCGTTCTTTCTTTGTTCTCTAGTGAATTTCTGGCCTCTGATAGAAGATGTCTTCGGTGATGTATGACATTCTCCGGTCCATTATGGTTACGAGAGTATTGCAGTTTACGACTGCTATTTGTGTAATACTCTACTCAAGTTTGACATCTAAATCGGATTCCTTGGTATAGAGACTTGACCTAGATGAAGGGTTTTCAGCGTCCACTTGACTCTCAAGGCAGCCGTCTGCTTTTACTGCCTTGCTGAGAGCACATTCTCATAGATTCTTCTAGTATGTCGCTGTAGTTTAAATACAGCTTATGATGTTTGATGTGTATACATCGTGATGCTTGATGTTTCCTGTTTCATCAAGAGCAGATCTCATCAAAGTTCAGTTTCAGAAGCTTTGCTTGTGAGAAATTGATGTTTCTATGTTCAATTCTTGACCTAGAGAGGAGGGATGATGGATCTTCCTATGGAAATAATGTTTCTGTTCTGCAGCAGTTATTTTGAGAGACTAAATGCTGTGCAATTCTCCAAATACTGTGGTGTTGAGTGATTGATTTGTCAGCCCTTGAAGTGACTCAATTTGTTCTTATTTGGTTGTTGTTTGGGTGCAAATTATTCGCATCAGATACCTTGCAACTGAAGTCTCTCTGAAGATCGTGTATTGGGTGGCAGTCAGGTGCACAGCACCATGTCAGAAAACACAGATGTGTCAGCTGTGGCAGCTGATGCCTTGCACAGTGCAGTGGACAATGCATCAGATCTTCCAGCCTCTACATCAGCTCCTTCAGACAGATATGTATCTGCACCACGGCGGCTCTTCAACCGAGATAAATCTGTCCACCAGCTTCTTGGTGGGGGACAAGGTGAAATTTTGGTTTCCTTGTAATCATTGTGTTCTGGTTGTCAGGTGCTGCAGCTGATTTTGTCTATATGTGTGAGGTGTTCCTTGGGCTATTTCATTTATTTGGAAATTTGTTTCTCAGTAAATTTGACCTTTTTTGTTTCTGGCATCTCTGAATTGCAAGTTTGTGTCTCTGCAGTTGCCGATGTGCTTCTTTGGAGACAGAAACACCTGTCCATTTCCATCCTTGTTGGATCAACAGTCATATGGTTTCTGTTAGAGAAGTCTCAATACACTTTGGTTGCCCTACTTTCCAACATCCTCTTCTTCACCGTCATCATCCTCTTTGTGTGGGCAAATCTGGCAGCTCTTCTGAACAGGTGTGCCTCCTGGTTTGTCCAGTTACAAGGACACCCTAAAGTCAAGGTTCTTCAGTATGTCACTGATATGTTTCTTGATATTATCTTCTTCAGGAACTGGCCTTCTTCTACAGCTGGCATGCTATTGTCCATGTCTGGAACTGCTCAATGTGATGTGTTATATATCTCTGTGTTGCAGTTCATTCCTCATGCCATTGACAAGCTCATCCCTTTCTGTTTGACAGGCCTGGTCCTCCTGTGCATGATCTAACTCTCTCTGAAGACGTCGTGCTCAGCACAGCAAGTGCTCTTCGTGTGGAACTCAACAAGTTTTTGGAAGTTGTCCAAGATGTAGCTCGAGGCAAGGATTTCAAGCTTTTCTTGAAGGTACCCACATCTGCTCCTGAATGGTATGCTTTTGCATCATGATATTTTTTAAGCCCACAGTTTTTGAGCCCTTGCTTGATACTTGCAGGTGGTTGCATTGCTGTGGATTATCTCAACTGTGGCTTCAAGGGTCAATTTCCTCACTGCTCTGTGGATTGGTAAGATGGCAGCTTGTTGGATACCACCAATTGTGTGTAGCTTGAGCATGCATAGATTGTGACTCCCCAATTCTGAGGTTCATGTCACAGATCTGTTTGTGTTGTATGAAAAGCCTTGAAGTTTCATATTTGAAGCAGAAAAAGGTGAGATTTTTTTTTATGCCAGATGTTCTGGTATCTATGCTACATGTCATGGGCAATTGTCAATGCTGCTGGCCTATTTCAATGCATGAGGTTTAAGTGTCACAGTTATCTTCATCACAACTTTAAATGCAATCCTTCCAAGGGAGTGGTCCTAACAGATTGAAATTATTGTATAGAGCTACATCCTGGATAAACCTTGCTATCAGAGCAACTGAAAGACAGCTACATTTCAATGCTGGATTGCTGAAAATCCTTGCTGCTAATGCTAATGCAGCATTGATGTGTAACTTTCCTTTAGTCACTTTCATCTGGTAGTGTGGCTTTGTCATTCCTGGTTTTGCCGGCAATCCCTCATTCTCACACAATTTAACTAAATTTGCTTACTCCCTGTAGAGCAGTCACTGATATTTTACTTCTTTTCACTGGTGATCTTCTACTGGCATGTGCAAAAGTCCAACCTCTTGTACTGACTATTTTTTTTGTTGCAATGTCATTGTAACAGGTGTTATCTTGGCACACACTATTCCATTCATCTATGATAAGTATGAGGATATTATTGACCACCATGTGCTGAGAGCAGGTGATGAGGTCCAAAAGCATTACAACAAATTTGGTGCTGCGGTTCTGAGCAAAATCCCAAGGGCTCCTTCAAAAGAGAAGAAGGGCTAAGGCTTTGTGGGAGACTCTGTTCACAGGTTTCCAGTGTTGATATCCAGGGTATGACCTGTAAATACCACCCATGTGAGGCCCTCTCAAGGTGTTATGTCTTTGTACATCTTTGGAGAAGTTTCCATGTCTTAAAAGTTAGTAAGGTGTAGTTGTGTGAAGTGACTGTAATTGTTAATATATTGTGTTCTTCATAGTTATACTTATGCTTGCTTTTGAAGGTTACTAGCGAATGGCTTAATTTTTTTAATAACAGCTGTTGCTGAACCCTCTGCTGGCATCTTTGCAGTATCTCTTTGCACAGGATTTCTACCATAAGCACATCTGTTAATTTGGTCATTTACCTAACTCACTTGTGCCAGATTCTATCACTAATGGAATGCAAGCTTGCTACAGTATACCTCCCTGATCTTTGCCTGTGGCAAAACTTGGCACAGATTCAGTTATCCGAATGACTTCAACCAGGTAAGGTCATTTTGGATTCCTGGACTGGTGAGCCTGAAGCTCGTGAGGTCTAGTTGAGTTGAAGATCTGGGGTATCCCTCTACCTCTGAATTTTCAGAATCCTTTGTTTGAGGGGCGTAATCCCCCTATGATATAAGGGAATGAACTGTGGACTGGTGGGTGGGCTACTGATATAGAGGCAATTGAGTGCTATTGGGGCTTCTGAAATCACTTATTTGGACTGTCCATCTGGGGTTAAACTTTGATATTACTTTTGCAGATTGTGTCTTTGGAAGCTAATGTACCCAAGTAAACATTGCTGGATTATGCATTCAGTTGATGACCTAGTGGTAAGTGTTTGAATACAGTTTCAATTCATGAATGGTTTCTGCCAAACAGTAGTCAGTAGCCAACATAGCTCAACAAAGTAATTTCGGAAACCAAATGTTTCAAGGTTATGGCATCTTACCGTGCACCTTGCTCAGGGTCCTTGTTCTTTAGAATAGCCCCCTTCTTTGGTCATTACCCTTCACATAACTAGGGTCAAGTGTGTCTTTTTTCAATTTTGTGGCATCAAAAATTGTGAAAAGTTTTCAAACAAAATGGAAAAATTAGTCAAATTTTACTCTAGAAAAACAGCATTTTCCAGAATATTCTTAAGTTTGTTGTCAAAGAAGTGACAAAATCTGGTGGGAAATATAAAATCTAGTAAGGGTACATAAGTTTATGTGGAAAAAACATGTTTTATTGTAGGACATGACTTTTTGAAAGCTTTTTGTATATCCATGTGGTTTTGCTCTAGTTTTTGAGTTTGTTTTGATGATGTTTTAAAAGTGCATTCCTTCAAAATTGGGGGAAAAAAAAAAATTGTTTTATGTTAATTATCAAGTACCCAAATCTAGTGATGAAATCATGAAACTAAGGATTATTGATGAAAATAGGGGTGAAGTAAAATTTGAAACATTGTTATTAAGGTTTGCGTTTCTAGGCTTTTTCTTTTTCTTTCATTACAAAGTTATTTTAGAGTTTGCAGGATGAATTAAATAAGATGATTTTTAGGGTTTCTTATACATGGAATTACATAAGTTGGCTCCTTTGTTTATCATTTTTTTTTCATTTTCTTATTTCACTTATGAGAGTTCCATTTTTTTTATCACTCACTCACTTAAAGGTTCCTCTACCTTTCTTTTTTCTTAAGGTTACTCATGTTTTAGTTGATTTCATACCAAACACAAATGAATCCATGAATTTAATAGTAAGTAGCCATTATGAACCTCCAAGAACCATCACAAACCCTAATCTCTTTAAAACAAACCTCCAAATGTCATGGGCTAACCTCAATTGGATTAGCTCGCACTTCAATTCATAAATCTTCAACCTAAATTCATCAATTTGCACCTTGAATTGGTCATGGTAGACCTCAAAAGTTCAATGTCCAAGTTGATACACCTTAAAAGGTAAGATGGCAAAGCAAATATGGTCATCAAAGTGCTTAAACATATGCAAGAAAGTTTGTCCACATCATTATATGGTCAAAATCAAGGCCAAATAACACAAATAACAACATCATAGCTCAATTCTTCAATGGAAATTGAAGAGTTTCTCTTTAAACCTAATTCTCACCTCTTGAATTCAAAAACCCCTTATGTTCCTTTGTGTAGTTTGTCCCTTGTGCAAACCTTTCCATGAACATCAACTCATTGAAGGTTCAATGTCTTTTACTTGTTCAATATGAAAGTCCACTATCTCAACTTGTTGCACTACATTTCTTGGAGCTCTATTGATGATTAACACATAGTGGAAACTAAAAAACTTTCACAAAAAATCTCATTTCAATAATTTTCTCACACTCCTTTGCCAAGGTTACTATCTTTGCACTTCTCTTTCATTCTCTCTGTTACACCGCCCTTTACACCTTCGTGCACACAAAACTCTTCACACACAAATCACAAAGGAAAAAAAAACCTTAAGTCATGCTTGACTCTTTCATGCAAAATGATGCAAAACAAATATCAATGATGAAGCTAGTTTTTGCACCAAAATCTTCAATCCCTTATTATTTCAAGTTGTAAATTTGAGCCCCTTGTTACATGAATTATCCCTAGTCCCATCCAAACTAGGGGTTTTCATCCCCAAGAAGAAGACTTTATAGATAACTTTAATATCATCATTATTTTTGGGTGAGGTTTTGGGAGAAAGGGCTTTTGCAATGGAGTTTCATATTTACTTTTTAGAAACATCAAACAACAAACCACCCTTCCCTAGATAGGGAGTCTTTCCAAAGATGGCTTGATCAAACAAGATGAGGCAATTTGCCAACCAATTTTGATTAGTGGTTTGCATGATTAATGAGTAACTAGGTTTTTTAATATGAATTACAATCAATGTTTTTTTTGGAACATGTGAATTGTACAAAAGATTTTGGATCTTTTTTGCAAAAATTACCTTTTTTTAATGAAAGATACCATAGTACCTTTTTAGGTTCAGCATAAATTAAATTATTTTGTAATTTGCCAATTTTTTTGGATATTAACAGTTAGTTATGACGAAATTTTTTTGAATGAATGCAACCAACCAAGTTTGATCCCTGAACCTCCTTTCCAAGTGGCTTACAATAACTTACTAACCACAAAAGCACTAAACTTCTCTTTATACAAGCATTTGGTTCTAATAAATTTAATATAGAGTGCTAAACTTTTCAAAATTCAAATTTTAACTACCGAATTAAGAATTGGAAATTAAATTAATAATTTGGCACTAAGGTGTCGAACCTGAAAAGATACTATGGTAATCAAAAGTTGCCACATTTAGGTGTTGATGTCATAGAAGTCACCATAACAAAATAGATTTTTAAAAAGTTCTACTTTCTTGCCTAACTTCTAGCTAGATTTGGTCCATTACTCTTGTGAATGGTTGTTAGTCCATCTACTTAACAAAATTGAAAAAAAAAAAACCATGAATAGAATAATGGGTGTCAAACCTTTGTTTATCTCTTTGAAATCATCGTTAATTATGATCAACATTAATTTGAAAAGAACCAATGAGAGGATATCATCTTTCATTTAACTTTGATGTCTTTTTACACATCGATTGTTTATATTTTTGCTTATGCCAAAAAGGTGTAATGTGCAGTAAACTATAAAGAAAGGTTCCAAGAGATCAATGTTAATTAAAAAAACAACCTCCTCGAAATCAAGGAGGTCATTTTTTGAATTAACATTAATCTCATCAACAATTGTTCTAGGCCAACCATGTGTACATGTACTAAATAGTGTTGACTTCCACTTATGCCTTTAACGTTAGGATAAACACTCCCATCACCAAACACAAGCTGGTGGGTGAATGTTTTAATAGTTCAAGGATGGGCTTGTGAACAATGGACCAAACATTCACCAATGTGCATAATATGACTTATGACCAAATGTTTAATAAGAGACATTTGTGTTCAATTATTTTCACAATTTTAACCAATGACAAGTTGTAGATGTGTTTAGTCATAGGTGTAACATTTGACATTTGTTTGGAATAAGTCTACATTAATTTATATAAAGTGTTTAGTGATAGGGTGGACAAGGGCACATAAAATTGCACACAAATGTAATCTTCTAGGGGCATATATTTGAACATCAAATTCTAGTGTTTAACCATGGGAGTAATATTTGACATTCGTTTAAAATATATGTTTGGTGATAGGGTGGATAATGGCACATAAAATTGCACACAAATGGCACACATGTATGGGCATATCCTATTGCACTAAATTTTAATGTTTGGTAAAATGAGTGATTTAGAACATTGTGGGGTTAATGTTTAATGATGGGAGGAAATATATACATTGAAAGGGATTCAACAATACCATAAATGCCCTAAACCCTTAACTTACAATGCACATGCAACAATGTGTTTATTGATACTTAGGCTTGAATTTTCCTTCTATGCTTATGATATGAATGTAAAACCCAAATCTATTGAACATCTTAATGATTAGCAAGGAGACCCCCCACACTTTGCATTTCCCCCCAAAACTAAAGCATCACAACTTTGAACAAAGAAAATCAAGCTCAAAAAATTTAGCAAGGAATTCACTCCTTTCAAGTGAACAAAGCATGTCTAACCTACCCAAAATTATAGAGAACAACCTCTAAAACTTCATAAAGTTCTTAGTTTTTGGTGCATCATAGCTAAAGTCACAAGAAGAAAAGGAAATCATAAATGTGAAAGTAAAAGACCAATCTGATGAATGCAAAATTGATAAATATTACAAAGAAAAGTTTAATGAATATGTGTACTATTGTTAAATACAACAATTTGTAGTTATCCTACAAGTTGTCCCATAAGTTAGAAAAAATGCAAGCATAGTGATGAATTACAAATTCCAATGTGGTACATTGTATAGACTAGTTTTGGCTAGTTTTCAATATTTCATGAAAACTACCAATTTTGGGTTTTGAAACCGTTTTGAAAACCTATTGGGTTTTCAAAAAAAAAAAAAAAGGTTCCAAGTTTAGAAAGTTGTTCAAGGATTCATAATTTTTTAAAAATAAAATTCAGCAAGTTTTCGATCAAGTTAATTCACATTAATTTTTGAACTAGTGGTTTCCAAAGATAATTTTCACAACTCGATTATCAAAAAAATACATTATTTTTTAGTTCAAAAAAATGAAAGTGAAAATTACTTACAAAAGCATGAGAAAAGTGCATAAATTAAAGGTTTGTTAATTTCAAATTTCACCTTGTTCAAATTCACCTTTAATTTTTTCTAACTATTTTTTTATTTCATTTATTTCAATAAAATTTACTGAATTGCAAGGAGATTTACAACCAACTCTTGAATCATTAGGCCAATTCTTGTTTTAAATATTAAATTTTCCAAGTATTTTTTTATTGTAAATGATGTCTCCTAAGATTAATGAGTATGTTAACTAATAAAGTAAAATTCAATTTCTATTTATGATCCAACAATTTTTAGTACATGCCAAGCAAGAAAACCAACAATGGGGAAAATGGATTCATGATTTTGCCACCATTGGAAAGGAAATTTACTCTCCTTACCATATGCTTGAAATCTTTCAAAATTAACAATTCTCTATTAACCAATTTGTGTGACTAATTCATTTGTGCTAACAATCATCTCAAAATTATCCAAATTATAGTCTTCATCAATTATTTGGTCTATATCCAATTTCACAATCTGCCACAAGCCATAAGTGATTATAACATTTCAAAAGCATAAGATGTAAGGATCTTCTATCATAATCTTCAACAATTGAAATCTCTTGCTCATGACCAACAAACAAAAATGAAGATTCTTATATTGTGGATTTAACATCAATGAAAGCATGTTATGAATTTTTCTTCTTCATATATTTTTAGAAATGAAAGGAAAAAATTAAACATACCACATGGCTTCTTTTTAATGTTAAAATCAAGCAAAAATATTTCAAGGGCAATACCAAAATCATCATCGATTAGTTGGTCTATGGCTAGTGCAATTCCAACTTTTTCCTTCAATTTAAAACTCATTGTGATGAAAAAGTTTAAGGCATCATTTAACAACCAATGACTTCTAGATTGGTTTAGATTATAAGCAATAACAACTTGAAATAAGCAATCACCAATTGTTTGAGAAATATGTTAAGTGAGAAAGGGTGGAATTTGGCCAAAAACATAAACAATAATAACATAACACAATGGCCTTTTGAAATAATAAAGCCTCTTGGAACAAGATTTTTTCGTTTGCAAACTTGCAAATATTCAAGAAAATGGTAGTATTTTAAAAGAACAAAAAAAATACTACAAAAAAATTTACAATTATAATATTTTATGAAAATTACCTTGTTTTTACAAGAACATTTAACTTTCTTACATGAATAATACAAGCCTTATTCCACTCCTATCTACTTTTGCCAAAAACATTTTGGCCAAGTTATGTACTTTCACAAATCATATTAGGCAAACTTAATAAAAACATATATAATTTTTTTGCAAACTTTTTTTTGTTGTCCCATACTAGCATGTTTTGGAAAAATGCATGGCCAAAACTAGTGCCTTGGAATTTTTCCTCCAAACCAAGAAGTTTACAATTCACCACAAATTTTAATGTTGATGTCATCACCTTCAAATTTGCACCTTCACCCTTCACATATGCAATAAATTATTTATTTTTAACCATATTAATTCAACAATTCATTTACATTTCTTATTAAGGCTTAACCTATGGTTTCATCTACTTCAAATAGCCCTATTATGACATGTGTTCCCTTTGACATCCATGAGTCAAAATTGGTTGTTGCATAATAACATTTTTTCAATTTTCACAAAACATGTTCTTGTTTCATTTTTGCCACCAAATCAGGTAAACCCTCTTGTGAAAACAAATTTCTTGAAAGAAATACAACTTTTAGACATAAGTGCATTACAAGATGCATCAACCATGTACTTTTCACAAATTGAATAGGCAAGTGATTTTTGATAACCAAAAGGCCAAGGTCTTGTAGAAATTATTTTTGTTGCTCAACATTTTTTTTAAAGGATATTTTTCACCAAAAACCTTTGATATTTCAAAGTTAAACACATTAAGTCTCTTTGTGTAGGTTGTCTTTCTAATATAACTTTCAATATTGTGCTCACTTCTTAAAAAACATTTGCAACCAAAACATGATTTGCATTCACATGTTTTCTCAATGTTGTTATTCCATTTTATTTTTTAACAACTCATTTCCTTTCTTTTGTTCTTGGATTAAAAAAGATAGGACTAATAATGTGACAAAACACACAATGCATGATCTAAAGTTTTCTTTATTCAACAATGCTATTGTCATTTACAACATAAAATGACCAACGTGATGCATTTTAGTCCATATTTCTCTTTGCACATGCAACTTTTGCAATTTTAATTTTAATTTTTTCATCATTATCAATAGTGTTAGATTGTGTTTACAAACTCCTATTTTTTTCCATAGTTTTTGTTAAAGGTTCATCTTCCATAGAAACTTGATTAGGGAAAATATTAGAAAACTCATTTTCTAGTATTGTTTCATTTTCATTTGCCCTAGAGTTTTTGATTTTCCAACAACAATTTTCACAAGAAGTGTAAATTATAAAGGAAAAGTTGAAGTAAATGAATATTTTTTCAAATGGTATTTGGAATATGTTTTAACGTCTTATGTTTTAGTTGTGGTATTAATTGACAAACGTTTACAAGAGAGCTCACTTTTAATCATCATGGCAAAAAGTAAAACAATACAAAAAACAAAGTCCAACTTCTTCCAATAGACAAAAATCCTTACAAAACTTAATAAAATAATAAACAAAAAATTATGACTTATGAAAGGAAAAATGAAACAAGAATATACAAAATAAAAATAAAAATTAAAAAAACAAAAACTTAAGAACTAGATCGAATTCCAAGTTTTATAACTCGAATTCCAACATTTGCAACAGAGATGGGAAAGGGGTAGATGCACAATCGAGTGTCTAACAATTGCGACAAAATGGTTTTTTTTTTTTCTAGGTACCTTTTATTCAAATGCATGTGGTGGTTAATACATCTTTAGATCTACTAATTGGGAATTGGAGCTAAACTAACAATTTCATTGTGAAAAGAACTATGTGAAAATGATGTTTTTTCTTTGGGTACCCTTTATTCAAATGCATATAATAATTAATATATCCTTAAATTTATTAATTGGGAGTTGGATCTAAACTAACAATTTCATTATGAAAATAACTATGTGAAAATGGTGTTTTTACCTTTGGGTAACTTTTATTCAAATGCATATGGTGATTAATATGTCCTTAGATCTACTAATTGGAAGTTGGATCTAAATTAACAATTGCATTATGAAGAAAACTGTGTGAAAATGGTTTTTTTTTAAGGTACCCTTTATTCAAATGCATATAGTGATTAATATATCCTTAGATCTACTAATTGAGAATTATATCTAGACCAACAAATTTCATTATGAAGAGAATTATGTGGTTATTTATTGATAAAAAAACTCAATTGTTAGTAGTTATGGACTTTTGAAATCAAAAAATATGGACTGGCCATCTAACTATATCATCACAAAATGAAAAAACTTATATTGATTCACATTCCAAATTTGTTATTAGGATTCAATATATGATGTAATACAAGATGATAAATTCATATGAAGAATCTTTTCATTGAAAACCTTAATTGTTTGATAGTTATGGACTTTTGAATAGTTAAAATTTCACCATATTTTCATAAGTCCATATGCATTGCAATTTTTGTGGTGTTTTTCAATTTCTTTGTCCCAAAAACATTTATTTTTAAAAGCTTTACATGGATCATTATTCATCTAAACTTTGTGGGTTTTCCTTTTAAGATTTCCAAATTTTAAAATGACATCAACTACATTAAATACAAGTTTTCACATAAATTTGGGAAAGTTTATACGTGATTGAACATGCATTATTCAAATATTAGAATAATAATAATTTTTAAAGTAACAACCATGTCCACTTGAATTGTATTAAAAAAAATTCCATTGGCTTACATGGAATGTAATTTCTACCAATATTGAAACATTCGAAAATGCATTCACCCAAAAGGGGGAATACCAATTTGGACACAGAAAGCAACCAAGTGTAAAGTAGTGAAACAAGGGAGTAGTGAAGCAAGGGGGTAAGCTAGAAAGGCACTTAAAGTGGCATGAGGGAACATCAAAACAAGGGTATAACAAAAGAAGGGAATAATGAAATAAAGGAGTAGCAAAGCAAGGGAATAATGAAACAAGGAAAGACTAAAGGGCTTGAACATTGAAGCAAGGGAATGTGGGGCCAAGAAAAAACTTGGACTCATTTATATTCAAGAACATAAAATAAAAGCTTCATATTGCCATTGAGCAAAAACATTGCCTAAAATTAAAGCCTAAACCTAACACCTACCTAAAGCTTAATTGAAAACTAATAATGTTTTTTTTATATCCTTCTAAGTTACCATTGAATTGATTATCACCTTAATGAAAAACCAATGGTCAAGTTTTCATAATGGGTATCACTATTGGTGATTCCTATGGGTTTTTAGCTTGAGAACCAACTTGAAACCCATTAAGGTTTTCATAAAAAAAGTGAAAACCGCCCAACATTAATATTTATGTTATAGATACACACTAACAACCTACATATAAATAGTAGATGAATACTTAACTTGGAGAATTTCTAGAATATCATTATGTCTAGTATAAGGATTAAATAACATGTTCTTGAATATTTTCACGATTTAACTAGTTTTTTGTATTATTGGGAGGAATTCTGAAAATGCAAAGGCATACCACTTATGGGGCCTAGGTAGGAACCACCCACTTGTTGGACGTTAGGGTCAAGAAGACCATTTTAATATAATGTTTAATGTACCTCATGTTCAATGGAGAAGGCACATCTTGCTAGATCAACCAACTTTGGACTAAAAGAATGGTCTTTTTCCTTGTAGGAGAAGAAGCAAGTTAATGGATCAATCAAATTCACTTTGGATTAAAAAAATCTACTTCATCAATATGCATCACAATCAAGGCAAAAAATTGCAAGAATGAACATGACCCTTGTTTCAAAAGTGAAAACACATGGATAGACAAACATTTTGAAGGGTCGTGGATGTAATGGAACAAGAGGTAGCATCCCCTAACGAAGGCCATCAAGATTGGAAAATCATTTTAACATTTCGTTCTAACCATTTGGATGGCAAAATCAAAAGCAAAAAAATTTGGCCTACTAGGTATGTTAACATCTTAAAAGGATCAAGTTCTTGTTGCTTATATTCTAAACATGCAATAATGTGGATTATTTATAACATTACAAACACAAGTTGAAGGTGGTAAAATTTATTTGAACTTGGCGTACACCATTTCAAGATGGTGTACTCGGGAATTCATCATGATGGTTTGGGTTGAAGTGTGTGCACTTAAAAATAATTTGTTTTGCAAAAGGTCTTGATATTTGCAAGGCACTAGGACTAACTAACAAATCATGCAAATCCTTTTACTTAAACCCACAAACATTACACATTCAACATAAGTATGATGCATTTATAATTTTTATGAAACATGGATTTAGGCAAGGCACTAATCAAGGGCAAGAATTTTGAAAAAAAAAAGGTTCATCATAGGTCTACACACACAATTCCTAGATCTAGGAATGGTTCATGATAAATTGTGTTGTAAATGTTACATGAGGAATTTCACTAAGGTTTTACATTACATTCAAAGGATAAAAGGATAAAAATCGATTACATCAAGAACTACATACAAGGGACATGTAGTGATAGAAAAGAAAACATGGATGACATTTCATTTATTTAAGGAGTTTTTTTCATTTTTCAAAAGATCATTTCTAGGTGGTGTCTTTCAATCCAATCATCATATATTAGTTGATGGCCATGGTTTACATGTATCTTTGGAAGCAATAGAACAAACACAATATTCTAGATTAAATATGTGCACATTACCTTCACATATTTTTCATGCCATGCAATCCTTTGATGTGAATTGCTTAAAATTTTTCACAACAACCTTTAAAAGAGAAAAATATGGTGTTATGGTTAGAAACTAATAGAATGAACCAAATAAAATAGAATTTGTTAGTTGGGTAGATAGGGTTCTTGACAAATCATTGTCTAATCAAAACATTAAAAATGAGTTCAAGGTTATAAAAATTTGGCAAGTTAATCTCAAAGCAATGGATGATGAAATTGAACTAAACAATGCATACATAACATTTCACACATCAAATGAAGATAGTGATAACTTAAAAGCACTTGATGATAATCAACAATGGGGAGCTCATTGAGTTGTTGAAGACTAATGAACTTAACAATTATAATAAAATTTATTGAAATAATGTTGGTGAGAATACATGATTTGAACTAAGATATTACATGGAAATGCCACGAATTATGTTGCCATAGTATGAACAAAGCTAATAGAATTAATCATTAACCTTGGTGAAGTTGCTTGTGAACTAACATTTCTAGTCCAAAATTATGCATTTTCAACTAAATGTTTTTAATGTTAAACTCACAATTTTTTGTCCCTATCACATTTGCCTGCACGGAAGGAATTAGGTACAAAACCATTAACATATTATAATCAATCCCATGTTGTAACAAGTAATGAATACTTGGGCATTATGTGATAGAAAACTATGAACAAGGAGGTAGCAAAAAAAATCAAAGAAGAAAAAAGGAAACAAGGGGAGGGGAAGAGGGCAAGGCAAGTGGTTGCAACATTGAATGTGGTTGATCGCGTTGTTTAAAGGTTGGCTAAAAAACTTGCGAAAACAAACTTCAATGTAACTTGGTCTATAATTATAATCAAGGAGGCATGAAACAAATTCCATCATAATTTGAAGTAAAGCTTAAAGCACAACCACTAACATATAAAGGTGTAAATTATTTTAGTATGACAAAAGTAACACAAATAGTCATAATGACAAAGGCTTGAAGCCATGTTGTAGTAAATTTGTAAAAATTGACTTAAACAATAACAAGGGGGGAGGGGGGGCATGATGGATAGAACATGATCAAAAGGAAAGGGAGTCCATCCAACACATTGAATCAATAACCAAGAAAGAAAATTGACTAGTAGGGGGTTCAACTAGGCACCAAGAAAAAGAAATGACACACGTATAAAAAAGGATATGATTGGTAGGGGGTTTATTTTTTATTTTTGAAAAAATGCACACATAAAAAGTGTGTGTGTGATAAGAGGGGTTCAATTAGGCACTAAGAGAGATAAATAACACATGTGGGAGGTTCAACAAGTTTTAGAAAAAAAACATGCGACTAGAGAGAAAAAGTTCAAAATGGTTTAATTAGGGACCAATATTAGAAAAATTGTGAATACATAAAAATAAAATAAAAGTTAACATTGGGTTCAACTTGGTTCTTGAAAGAAAACACGAGCATAATGAAAGTGATCAAAGGGCTTTGACCAAAGACTAAGAAAGAGAATGCACATGTGTAGAGAAAAAACAAGGATCAATAGAAGGTTCAACTGGGTTTTTAAAAGAGAACGCACATAAAGAAAGAATGATTGGAGATGACGCGCTCCCAAGCCACGGGGTGAAACCCACTTGAGGGTTTCACAAAGTCAAGTTGCGGAAAGTTGAACTTGGTAGCATGCTCCCGGCTTCCAACTCTAGAAAGGGGTAGAGGGTCGAGTTGGGAGCCCCGGGATTAGACTA
>Ga0116231_10006230_pt1 | contig 22909 bp, 16 predicted proteins | sample S1TSphgellanicum_2_FD_89695 | JGI IMG/M metagenome (GOLD analysis project Ga0116231, IMG submission 89695) | Host-associated microbial communities from peat moss isolated from Minnesota, USA - S1T2_Fd - Sphagnum magellanicum MG | ecosystem: Host-associated > Plants > Peat moss > Unclassified...
TGCACAAGTCACAGCTTGTGGAATGGCGTCGTGATGACATTCTTGTTACATTTGCCTCACAAAAGATGACACTGACCGTAACGACTCCAGACCACCAGGTGCATTGCACCATGGTGAACTCAGTCCTTGAACTGCACATACATGTTGCTCCAATCAAAGACATCCGGCAGAGGCTCCAAGTCGAAAGCAACGCTCAGTGCCTCACTTACACACAATGCACCACCCTCATACAAGCCTGGATGATTATTCCCTACCGTCATGAATTCTTGAATGTTCTGGACCAGCCGGAACGAAGCTTTGACACAGCGAGTGAAGAACTACTGGCAGATCAATGACCCTTGTGAGAAATCTGCAGTAGCCAAACCTGCCTGAATGCTGGCCAATGCTGCAGTGCGAACATTGTCATCAAGCTTGAGAACAGGGGAGGAAAGAAAGGCAATCAAAGTTGACCATGCCTCGACACTGCCCTCATAAGAAGTGACAGCATCTCTCAAAGCTTCACGCACCATCTGAGCCTGTGCTTTTCCCTCTTCTGACTGCACACTATCCATCCCGCCAACATTGTTGACCTCTCTTTCTCCAAAGTAACCACCATCATCCACTTGCATTGCATCATCATCACCCTCCCCATCCTAAGCAGAATCAAAATGCCCTGGATCTTCCACTGCCACTTCGCCACCCTCCACATTATCCACCGGGGCATTATCATCCAAAGCCAACAAGCTATCTGCAGCTGCCTCAGCAGTTGCAGTTGCTACTCGGACTGCATACGCCTCCATCCCTACCTGCAACACCTCGCTCTGCAATGCCAACTACTCATCAATCTGCAGGTATTCCTCGGCAGCAATGGCTTACGCAGCAACATTCTGAATGGATGTTGCTGCTGCCGCTGCTGACGAGGATGCCCCAACAGCCTTTGCGGTTGCCCTCGCAGTCAGCTGCGCCAAAGGAACAAGATCATCTTCGTCAGGCTCAAAATCGAAACCTTTAGAAAACAGCTGTTGTTCATCCTCATCACCAATCTCCGCATCATATCCTTGCGGGACCCTCCACAACTTGCCTACATCACGCATCTTGCCAGCGGCTCGCTGCACTTGCCTATCAAAAGTAGCATGCAACCCTGTAATCTGCCAAGCCTTTTTCACAATGGATGCATCTCCATTCAAGCGCTCCCATGACGACAACAACCAGCCAACCGAAAGATCACGCATGACACCCATAGCCGTGCCCACCTTTACTTCACCAATAGCATGGCCCTACAATTGCTGCCCCACATCCTGAACATACCACAAGTGGTATGTAGCCTTGACAGTAGCCTTGACAACAACCTTAAAGGGGCGATTCAAGCCTGTGTCCGCAAGCTGAAACTTACTGGTGGTTCCCCCTAGCACAAACAAGATGATCAAGTGGGGATACTCCTCCTTCATCCACGATAGGAACTCCTCACTCTTATGCACAGACCAGCAGTCTATGAGCAGGACTGCCTTTTGATTAACTGGCAGCTGGCCATTACTGGCCTTGATCATGCTCCTGACATACGGGTCAATCACTCCAATGATATATTTGCGCATGCTGCCCTGACTAGACCAATGAGTGGGTGTCTGAGCAAACACGAAGCCTTTGGCAGCTACAGTTGCACGGCATAGCACGTTGGGCAAAGCTCTCAAACTGCCCTCTGCCCCACCATAGATGACTTGCAAGGGCAGCATTTTGCCACTTGCAGCTGACGCAAGCACAGCAGTGTAGCCCCGCTTGTCATCACCATTTGCCACGCTGACATCCAGAGAATTCTTGGTGTGATAGGTGCGAGCATTGCCGGCCGGCACAAGTTGCATCCCTGTCTAATCCCAGTTGATGACCTGCATGAGAAGGAAAGGGAGAAGAAATTTCGTGAGGCAAACTTTCTTCAACCAAACACGCGAAACAACGATTCAGAGCATCGTATTGACATTGACATCTGTGCACTACGGGGTGGTGCAAGGCATTCTTGCTCCCACCAGGAAGTTGAAATTCTGTGCAAAGCAATGCAATGATATCCCATGTATTACAAGCAGTTAAGGCGGTGACCATGCGCAAATCTTGGCATAGCCAGATAAGAAGTCAAAAGCTAGCAGTGTAATGCAAATATAAATCAACACATGGATGCACATTGTTCTGCAGTTTCACACAGCTTACCAGCTCTGGTGGGATGCCCTCACGATCCACAATGTTAGCTAGGCGGTGCTTCAGCGTGTCTCCCTGCTCCTGCCAGTCCTTTGGCAGATTTTGCGCTGCTGTGGTGGCCTTCTTGTAGCTCCAACCCATCTCCTGACTGGTAAACTTACGGCACCACTGCCGGCTGACGCGGAAAGTGGTGCCGTTGTCGAACACAACCCCTGCTATTGTTGCTACTGCCCCAAACACCAGCAACACACCAATGGTCAGGCTGCGGATGATGCTAGAGTTGATGGCTGCACCGCTCTTGCGCTGGTCCTCCAATAGTGTCTTGAGGGCCCCTTTTGCTATGCCCATGTCCTACTTCTCCAGCATAAGCTTGCGCCCAGGCCTAGCTACAAAGCTCTTGCCATGGTTCAGCGCCTCCTGATACTGCGGCAGCAGCTGGACTTTTTTCTGATGAGGTACCAGCCACCCCTGCACTGTGCTGACAGCCAAAGCCTGGAAGCGACCATGGGGCAGTGAGCGTAGCTTGCTGACTGCTGCTGTCACATTGCCGCCGTTCAAGCGCACAAAATGGAGGATTTCTTCAATGTCGTTAGCACTCTTGAACCAATCCTTGTGCACTGCTTTCTTCTTTGCAGGGGCTGCTGCTTTGGGGTTGCTGGTGGCAGTTGGCTTGCTGGGGGCAGCAGTGACAGGTTCATCGTCTGTTGAATCTGAACCATCTGAGGCTGCATCTATTGGAACTGTTGCTGATGTTGTGGCTCCTATTGTTGATGGCTACTTGGCATGCTGCTGAAACTGCTGTGGCTGCACCAGGGAAACTTTCTGCTTGCCTGAGCCTGGCAACCAACCCTGCCTCTTTGCAGGAGCGGGAGCTGCCGAGATGGGAGCAACCAGAGGTCTCTTTACAGAACCTTCTGCCCTTGCCTTCCAATCGGCTGCTGCAGATCTGGCTTCCCTCTCTTGAAGGGTCAGCTGTCTGAAGAAGCTGCTAATGCTGGGTTGGCTTTGGAAAGACATTTTGTGGGCCTGCCAGGCCTTGCTAATCAGTACAAGGTCGACCCCCCCCCGGAAATGAAGCAAAAAAGGTTCGTTACACACGCGACAGCACGAAGCTTTTTTAGCACCAAAAGGTCCAGTTATGGGGGAAAACGTTCGTTATAGAAGTCCAAAAGTCATTTATCTGCCCAATAAAGGATCGTTTCGGCCTCCAGCCCGAATTCATTAACGAACCTTTCGTGGTACTACAGTACTCCTCTTTTAGGGCAATAGTTTTAGGGTTTGAAAGGGATTAAGGGGGTTTCCAAGATTGGGGTTTAAGGTCCAGGTTTTAGACCAAATATGCTAGGCTGGGGATAGGCATGGTAGATCTTATGGGTCCTCCATCCCCAAAGCATTTCAGGCCTCCCAACAAGCACTCGATGGAAAGCCAATAGTTAGCTTTACCTTTATGTTTAACTGTGCTTCATCTTTCATCCATTCGCCCATCATTCCCATCCCTCTTAATTTATTTCGGCTAGTCCTTTCATCCTCTTTTGATCCATCGGCCCTCTTTTTGCTTCACTTACCACATCCATTAAAAGCTTTTCTAGTATTCATCATATGATCCTTTCCTACACGACCCCGTAATCCTTGTCCCTCGTGCGGTTGTCTATTTAGTATAAAGGGTGGGGGGGGGGGGGGTGGCAGGCAATTAAATTTCATGCACCATTCATAGCTAATCATTTATTTTAGGGGCAATGTTGCCCCCAACTTTACCATGTTCTCTTCTCTCATTATGGACATGGATTGCATCCATAGACATCATTAATGTTTTCCATTTGGGTTTACCTCATCCTTGTTCATACCATCATATTCCATATGCTCTTCAAGTTGATGTTCAATGGGCTTTGCATATCCCTTTATCTTGATTAACATCCAATCTTTTCAATATTATAGTTTGGCATTTTTTTTGTTATTATTTTTTTGGTGTTTGTCCTTTCCTCCACAGGGTGATGAGAAAGGTCACCAAGAAACTCATGCTTACTTGTGTCAATACATGGGTGGCGACTAGGAGACATTACATGAGGAACACATGATTAGAACATTCACTTTAACTTCTCACAAATGTTTGGAATCAACTTCAAATCCTACCTCACTTCCATCAACATGATTACATTGCGCATGGGTCCTTATTCATGTGAAGGAGTATGTTTGAGTAGTATGTGCATTAGTTTTGAGCACACCTACAACCCCATCTAATAAGACCATGGGAGTCCTTCACCTTCTCCATCCATTTGCTAAAAAATTGATTTCCTCCCTTTTGTTGATGATTTCCATCTTGAGATGGAGGTTATTTTAAATCAAAGGCATTTATCTCTGCCTTGATTTGTTCACCATGTCTTTTTTTTTATGGCCCTTCAAGTATGGTATATGAACTTTTATAATATTATTTTGTCCCAAATGATTTTATGAGTTGCTTCGACTTTTTTATCAAAATATGGGCACATTGTTCGAAATCGTGTTCCATCTTCAATATCGCATTTTTTTTGTATTTCGACTCTTAATGTTGGAGAAGCAATCTGGAGACATACATCCCATCATGATTAATGAGGTGACCTATTGCCTAATTGCTCGCACATTGGCTATTCAATTTAGGGATACCCTTGTAGAACATTTTAGTTTTTATTAGTTTGGTGTAGTGACTCGTGACGAGTGTGAGACAATGGTTCATGGTGTTTGAATAATCTTATATTTGCACTTAAATTGTGTGGTGTTATAAGTGGATGTTTGTAATGCATTCAATTTGGTGCATGGTCAGTCATTTTTTAAGAGTTACGATCTTTGTTCGATTCTCTAGATTAACGTTTCTCATCCATTCGACGATTTTATGCACACCCATCCCCACTATTTTTTTTCAAGCTTCCTGACATGGGGATTTTGTAGTCATTTTGTTGGAGTCAGGTACACAATAGAGGGACCCATTGGGAAAAACATTGTTTGTTCTAGTTCACCTTCGTGCTCTTCACCCTATAGTAGTAGCCCACCCTACTTGTGTTTTCCCTTTGTTGGTGGATGATACGCATATAGTAGGTTTTGCGTCAAATGTGGTTCCTCTTTTTTTATGATTACAACATGAGTTTTCAACATTAGAATTTTTAATGCAACTAACAAAATGCATAATTTGGTTTTCACAAAGGTTAGACTTGTCAAAGACATGAAGAATCACAAGAAAAAAGGTTAAAGAAAAGGTCTAAATCTAACTTTCAAACAAGGAACAAGACAATATTATGTGATTCAAAAATAAAAACACAAGAACTACAAACAAAAACATAAGATGTGTAAGAAAACGTGAAATGGGATCTTTATTATGTTAACATATGCAATCATGAACATGAAAAGAACATAACAAAGGTATGGTGCAAAATCATGTTTAAAATTAATATTGAGCAAATTAAAGGAAATGAGGGGTCCTACTTCTAGTTATACCCTTTTGGGGACATAGTTCAAAGAAGTTTCCAAGGAGTGTTGATAATGTCGACTTAATGTTGAAAGGTCTGGTAAGGTGAGCAAGTCTTTCATATCACCTCATAACCCAAATTGTAACTGACTTTTGAGCACTACGTCACCCCATGAAATATTGCAAGTTAATTATTTGAACTCTAATGCATATATTGCAGCTAAACAAGATCTTTGACAAAGATATCATATCTTAATGTTAGACATACATTTTTTGTCCAAATCTCCAAAGGTGGCATTGAACTTTTCAAGAAATGTTTCAAAATCATTAAGTAAGGGTGATTGATGCTCCAACAAAGGTGCGAACCAATCAAAGGTCATGCCTAACAACAAGGTGTCAATGAGTCCAATTTGACTAGTTGGATATTGATGAGGATGAAATCAGATGACCAAACACACTTGATTAACAAAACCTCGAAACTTTCAACGTGTGTCATCGAACTTGTCAGGTAGGCTAATCCGTGGTTCTTTTGGTTGGGGTTGTGTTGTCGAAACGCATCCTAAAGAGTTCAAAACTTGATTAGTTTGTGAATGAACAATAGATTCACAAAATGTTTGATTTTCTTATTCAAAATTCCTAAGAATTTTTTTAAAAAATTCCATGGATGTAAACATGATTATGAACATTGTGAAATATGACACTAATAAGAGGTGGGTATTCCACAACTTTAATTAACAAAAAGTGGGTATTCTTCGATTTCTTGAAAACTTTTCCTTTGAAAAAAAAAAGTAATCCACACTCAACTCTAAAAGGAATCTAACTCCTAAATGCCTTATAAACGCAAAAATAGATGTAAAAATAAACTTAATGGAATTTGTTCAAACTATTAAGGAGACAAAAGACCACAAAAATAAAAGCTAAAGAAAAGGTTTAAGTTTAACTTTCAAATAAGGAATAAGACAAGATTATGTGATTCAAAAACAAAAATAGAAAAACTACAAATAAGAACACGAGATGTGCAAAACAAATGTGAAAACAAATATTTATTATGCTAACATATGTAAACATGAACATGACAAAGGTATGGTGCAAGATCATGCTTAAGACTAGTGTTGAATAGACTAAAGGAAATAAGGGGTCGTACTTCTATTTATACCCCTTTAGGAATCTAATTCAAGGAAGTTTCTAAGGAGGCTTCTATGTGTGCATCGAGTAAGGAAATTTCTTGAAAACCTTCCTAATTGAGAATCAATTATGAGTTAACTAAAACTTAAATGAAAGTTAACTTAAACTTAACTTAAACTTAATTAAGAGTCAACTTGGAATTAATTAAGGTTAATTAAGAATTTATTTGAGAGTTAGCTAGAACTTAATTTGAAGTTGATTAGGAGTTAATTAGGAGTTAACTCGGACTTAATTAGAAATTAACTAAAAATTAATTAAAAGTGCATTAAAATTTAATTAGAAGTTAATTAAAAATGAACTGAAACTAAATTAAAAATTATGTACAAGTTCAATACAAATCATGGATGAACATTCAAATGAATGAACCACATGGCATTGGCATCCATGATAGGACCACTTTATATCATTTCCTTTTAACTTTCTTACTCCCAACTTGGGTTTTTGTATTTTGGGCGCACTAATGGGATCTAGATCATTCGTTGAATCGTTTGTGGCTAAGGCTATTCATGAAGATCTGGGGATGATATTTGGTCTCCTTATTTTTATAGATCCTTAGATGACTTTTATGATGTTTTTGGTGTGCTATGCCTAACACCCTAGCTATTTGTTTTGTATAGTGTTTCCATCTCCAAATATTTTACAACATTACATTAAGTTTGACACTTGTACCATATTTATGTTGGAGAAGTTACTTGGTGCGAGATTTTTTGGTGGTTTTATCAATCACCTAATTCGTCGTCAAACCAGTTTTCTTACTTTTTTAAACAAGTTCGGTTTCTTTTCTATAATTCAGACTATTGCCCTCGCATTTTTGGGATGTTGAGCATTAATGCTCCTACATTTGTCATTCATTTCAAATAGGATGATCACCCTATTCTTCTGGATGTAGTAACACATGTTGAAACTAGCACTTCCCCATTCCAGATGGCACTATGAAATACTCAAACCTTGTTACCCCAAGTTGTCCATTTTTAGGTCCCACCCCTTGAAAGCCTAATGGTTTAGTTTTATCCTTAGTTGCAAGTTTCTTTGGCAGATTACCTACATAAGTAAGAGTTTTTTTGCTTTTAGTAGACACTCCTTCAAATATCATGTGAGCATGTTTCCGCTCATATGCAGGTCCAAGGGGTTTAATGTTTAGGGTTATTAGCTCATTTTACCACACTTACATTTTGTTTATCTTCCATTCCTTTTTTTATAACACTATGTACCCATTTTGGATGCCCATTTTTTACGGTGTTGGTGTGGTCATACTATTGATAATCTAGGTACCCATTTGTTTTGGTGCCCCTGCAAGAATGAACGTACAATAGCCCATGATATACTTTGGGATATTGTTGCAACTATTGCTTTGGAAAGTGGAACACACATTCAAAAGGAGGTCTCCCACCTTTTCCTTCGCCACACCCCACTATGAGTGGATATTTTTATCACCAAATATGACTTTCGAACTTTAATGGATGTTGTCATTGCTGACCTAACTCGCATAGATATGGTGTAATGAACATCAACAACAACAACATATGTAGCAATGATGGTTGCTCAAGAAAAGATGTGTGATCATATGCTGAACGAGCACCAAAAGATGATTTCATTTTCGTTTTGATTCATTTGTTACTGCTTGTGCATAGACCATTATCGCGCATCATTAATAGTCTTTTTTAGTCCCTTCGATGCTTATTTCTTACTATTAACAATGCATGTCCATAACAACGTGCACAAGCCATAGTTTAGCGGGCTATTGCATTTAATTCGGGTTCTTGATTTCTTCCACACATCATAGTTAGTGCACCTCCATCATTAACCAATTTGTGGTAGATGACAATCCTTTTCTTTTAGGTCTTCTTTGTTATCATTTATTGTCATTGCCATGAATCCTTTTTGCATAGGGTTCTTACCTTATTTTTGTTGATTGTTTGCTTTTGGTTTTTTTTTGGATTGTGTTTACTTGTGTTTTCATTTGCCTTGTACTTTTGAAGGATGGGTTCCCATCCTTGATTTTTATTTACAAGGTTTTTCTTCCTCTTTAAATGAAGATTTGAAACCAATTCCAGTCAATTTGAAGTGACATGTACACGACATTCTTTAAAAAGGAAATTCAATTAGCCTAGACCAAAAATTGAATTAAAGAAAAAGCTCATGGTTTGGAGAACCAAGATGTAAACTAAGGTTTAAACTTGTTTCTTTCATTGCTTTCATTTTTTTTCACTTATTTTTAAGTTGAAATTGTGCAAGGATGGAAAACATTTTGTGGATTAAGGACATTATTGAAAGCACACACAACATTCCATTTTTTAACACATTTAGTGTTGAGATGGCAAGATTTTCAGATCCACACAAGGTTGTTGTTCGAAGGAATGCATTTTCAATCCTTGCAAGTGCAAAAAATGAAAGTGTTTTAAAAATGAAAATGAAAAATTTTGGTCATGGAAAGTTGAAGCACCCATTTTCACAAATTGAAGAAAATTTGGATTTACAAGATAATAACAAGGAAGAAAATGATTGTAATTACAATGAAAGAGAAAGATGAAGAAAGCAAGAAGGTTAAAAAATTTGAGCAAATGGTAAAATATTATTTTTGATTGTAGCATGATGAGAAATGGAACTTGACTTTGCCAAAAATACAAAGAAACAAGATAAATTCCAACTTACATGAGACCTTAGTTGTGCTTGTTTTGATAAAATTTGTTTTTAAATTTAAAAATTGAGTGAAATGATATAATTTTTGAAAGCAAGGTAAGGAAAAAAAGACAACAACTCAATGCATTGCCATAATACAAACTAAAACCACCAATATCTTGTGCCTATGCTCATTATTGTGTGTGTAATAGGAAGCCAAGACTAAGAAAAAGAACATGAGAAAACTGAAAAAAATTAAAATAAAATGTCAACCTAATCTTTTCACATGTGATCTCACATTCTTACCAATTAGACCCTAAAAATTGGACCTATGCCTTTAGGCACACTCATTGTATTTTACTTTAAAAAAGAATTTAACATGAAAAAAGGTCCAAGTCAAAGGTCCAACTTCTTTCAATTTGTCTCAAATTGGTTTTTAAAATTTTGGACCCTTAATTGTTATCTAAAGTTGTGGTTCTAAGACCCAAAAAAAAACCTCCACATCACATAGTAACTCAAAATTGGCAACAACCTTTGCCTCACTTGTAGAATCAATTGCCATCTTTGTTCACCAAGTCTTGTATTCCTTCAATAACCTTTTTGTTGGGTTCCACACGCTTATCACATGGGCTAGGATGTTTCTCAAGTTCTTACAGTTGCCTTTGGTATGCAACAACTTTGCTAGTTTCTAAAATTCATTGAAATTTGTTTTTAGACTTTTATAGAAATAGCTTATAAGTGTGCAATGATTGAAACAAAACTTCCAACCCTAATTGGCACTGACTTGAGCTTGTTCAATATTTGAACAACCATGCAATGGACAACTTCTACAAAAGGGGCATACTTTCCTACAACTACACAAGGACATGGGTTCTTTTTCCCTAGAAGACACTAATTGCATCAACCCTAAATCTCACCAAACATCATGCAAATGGTTCCCTTATTACACCATCATCAATAATCAAAGCTTCATAATTCAACTAGGTGAGACTACTAGACCCATAATGTGGAACCACATTAAGGTGGAACACGAAAGGGGTTCACAAATTAGATTTTAACAGTTTTCAAATTTTCAATTGTATCTCATTTTAATTTATGTGCAAATGATAAAATGGGATTCACATCAACAATCGTTTTAAGCATCAAAACACACAAAGTACAAAATTCATGACAATGTTTTTGAAGTCCAATTCAAATTTTATATATATAGGTATTTTGAAAAATCTTATGGAATTTCCAAAATGCATCAAATCACCTCATGAAATGCACCACAAAATATATCTATAATCAAGAATGTTTTTGGACATAATGGATAAATGAATGTGACATAAAATTGAATCAAGTGTGTATTTTTTTTTGGTTTGGAAAAAGAATTCGCCTAAAAAAGGTGAGGTCCTAAAAAGTCCATTACTTATCATGATAATACATTTGAAGATTTTTTTTAAAAAAAATTTATAAAGGAAAAAATATATTGTAACTATCCAAACTAATTTACCATCAATGTTCATCGAGTTTTCTTAACAATCCATCCCCCTTAACTTATGTCAAACTTGTCAAAAATCCTTTTTATTTTTTCAATTATGGACTTTCATGGAGTACCATGAAACCACACAACCATCATGAACTCACACTAGAGACAAAAGAACATTGGGAGTTTGATGCTAGTTTTAGACCACATACACATGAATAGAAGCGTCAATATGGTTATGTATGGATGTCACTTCATTGTGAGAAATTGCTATGCAATTGGTTACATTTACAACCTTTTGATTTGTGTCTCCTAGTTCATTGTGCATGTAATATTCAACCATCAACCAAGCACTTAAATCAATCCATTATTTGGGAATATAGTTGGGTATTTCAATTACACTTATTTAACCACTCACAGTTAATTGGGGGCCTAATCTTCACTACATAGGTACAAGATGATTTTAAACCACCAATTTTTTTATTACTATCTCAATGCAAAGTGTTTAGTCACTACACCACATTGTCCATGCAAGTTGAAACAAAGGGTGTATTCACATTAGGTTACCACACAAGAACCAAGACCCAATCCTGTGATTTGTCTTGCGTCCTGTGATGAAATAAACATTTTGAGATGTTAAATTTCAATTGTTTCGTGTCTTGTGACAAAATGAACATATTAAGATGTTCAACAACATATGGTGGATATGTAAATGTTTCATACTTCAACCAATATATGATACAATTGATGATAAAATCTAATTCAAAAAAAATTGGATTGTAAGACTTCAACCAATATATAATAGAATTGATGATAAAATCTAATTCAACAAAATTTGGATTGTAAGATTCAAAAGATACTTCCAATATAACGCTTCACATTTTGAGTGTCAAAAGTCTTATTAAATAATTATATAGTTTTAAATGTTTGTGACCTTTATTTCCTTCCCGACCTTTGGAAGGTAACCTAATCAATAACAAAATTAATAGAATTTCTATGAAGATTATCAATTTTCAGGTGCATCCTCAATTGCTGAATATTTTTGAAGTGATTAAATTTTAGTGGAAGTCAATATGAAATATTGAAACTGGGCACCAGATAGCATATTTATTTATTTTTTAATTTATATATGGTATAGGACTTGAAAACTTTCATCGATTGTTAGTGGCAGCATTTGAAAGCTTCATGAAGAAAATTGAAGAAAAAATGATGAAACTCAAAATAGCACTAATTTTCACAGTATTAAACCAGTAGCGTACACTTTTTCACAGCATATTTCTCCAGAGAAAAAGTTGTCCTCACATCCTGACTTTTCACTAAACTCGGTTTGAAGTCACTAAACTCGGTTTTTTGGTCCTCAGTTTGAGGACTAAACTGAAGACTAATTAAACTGAATTTTGCAACTGAGGATCTAAGCTTTTCTTCTGATCCATCCCACAGTTTTGGCTGACTTTGCAGGTAACTTTAATACACAAAAACAAGAGTCCCTTCACTTGCCAATAATATTGAGTTTATTGCAAATGACAAATGCAGGCCTCTTTTCAAACTAGTTAATTAGCACAAGAGCTTTTTACTTAGGTGTAGGAAGGATTTACTTGCATCACCGATAACTACATTTATTTGCATCAGATCCCGAGAGGTATAGTCTATATTATTCTTGAAGATCTGCACCTTGGTATTCATAGAAGTGCCTGATCAAGAAGCTGTTTTCTTCTTCCTTTTTTTTGGTGTGCCAAATTGTTTGTCGGTTGCTCCCCCTCTACTGCTGTCCTTGGTTACCCTTGTTCTCGAAATGCTGTTCAATGGGAAGAAGAGAGATCGGGAAATGAATCGTCAATGACAGAACTTTGTTTCTAGATCAAAGGCGCCTAATTCTCAACAAATTAGTTTACATACTGATGAGACAAAGTTCGACGACTGCAGAGAATTTCGCTTCTGAAGTAAAAAAAATGTAGCACAAAGTGCACCCAGCCAAGATTTAACACTTGGGCTGGTCTCGGCATGAGCTGGGTCCAATTTCTGCGACTCAAGAGATATTATTATCTTCGTCGAGAATAGACAATCTCTTCACTTGATTATAACAGTGGTAGCTCCTATGGAATTTTGATGATCAGGTCACACCCAATAATATTCGACAAAACACATGTAAAAACAAATTAAATTAGCAGCTGTGGTAGTGGGTTCATGAGCTGCAGATCCTTACTTCATATGTCTCATAACCAGCGGCGCCCAGAGCTGCCGTTCCGACAACACCGCCTGCAATCTCCTCTTCGTGATGGTGCTTCTGCGTCTTGTCGTCACCGGTACTCTGCGCAGGATCGGTCTGCAGATCATCATGAGCACATGATCACAATTAGGAGTTTAATTTATAAATTTCGTGCTAATTTAAGTCCGTGCAGGAATATATAAACCACACTTATAATAATTAGAGAGAACTGCAGACCTTATTATAGATATATCTATACAATCCACTCTGCAATTTCTAAAGCAAGGTTGCAGCAAACGAGGTGAAAACCTCAAGTACTAGCTGCCTTATATAACTACAATATCTTCACTATCACCCAGGAGTGCGGGAATTATGAGTTGTAAAGATGGACACTTGATCAATGAATGCCACACTATCTAGTTGAAGACATGAATTACTGTGCTCTTACAATGACTATATACTAAGATTACTGATCTGCTATATTATATGTGTACAAGCTTGCACTTGGTCAACAATTGAGATCCGCGAGTAGTATAGCTTAATTACCGTCGGGTCCGTGCCAGTGGTGTTCCCATAGCCAGCAGACTGATCGCCCCCCACAGCGCCATAGCCGCCACCCGCCTGGTCTTGTCCTCCTCCTCCTCCTCCATAGCCGCCTGACTGGTCTTGTCCACCTCCTCCTCCATAGCCGCCTGACTGGTCTTGTCCTCCTCCTCCTCCTCCTCCTCCTCCATAGCCGCCTGACTGGTTTAGTCCTCCATCAGCTCCATAGCCGCCCGACTGATCTTGCCCACCTCCTCCTCCTCCTCCATAGCCACCACCAGACTGGTCCTGACCAGCTCCTCCATAGCCAGACTGGCCGTAGTTGGGATCCTGCTGTCCATATCCTGCCATTGCAAGAAGAGCTCCTTGGAATACAAACACGGATTCCTAACCGCAAACTGCGAGAGCGAGGATTGAACTGTGAAGAAGAAACGCACTAACTCTGATTGCGCTGCTGCAGTTGTAACCAACAGGCTGATACTTCAACTGCTGCTTGTGTAGTGTGAAGTGTGCTAGTCCAAAATACACAACTAATGTTCTCTCCTTTTAACTGCAGTTCAATGGTAGTAACCTAGTAGTAGTAATCAGTCATTTGCCTCCTGCCACTCTCCAAGCTAAACTCTTTTTTTAAACATTTTTACCTAGGTTTATTTAGTATTTACCCTGTCAGAATTCATCTGTCTGTCACATGATTCATCTATCTCAATTCTCTTAATCATAATTTCTTCTGAGTTTACCCAATCAGAAATCCATCTTGAAGGATCCCTGTTACCATTTCTATATAACTAAAAATCATATTTGAACCAATCATAAATCAAAGTTTTTTTTTCAAATTTTTTACTTAAATTTTTTTGACAATTTTTTCCCCAAAGAAATACTAAAATTAGTCGAGAATATACACTAGCCCAAAAAAAACATCCCCAAAAAATTCCCAATTTTTCTTGTGGGAAAAGCCACAAAATTAATGGGGAAAAGAAGAAATGCTGATCAGAATTCATATTCAACCCTCTTTCTCTCCTACTATTGGGCGTAAATTAGGGTAGACGAGGGCTAGAACTAGGCTAGAATTAGGCTAGAAGGATGATTATCATCCGCCAGAGGATAGGCCATCCGTTCACACTTTAAGGTGGTAATAAGTTGGTAACAATGTAGATGCCTGTTCATTAATAGAGAGTCAAAGGACCTGAAACCGGTTTTACACGTATCTCTTAAATGAAACCCCAGATTTTAAATTTCACTTTGTGAACCCAATTGCCATCTGGCGGTTAAAACCTAGGTGCCTACCTTGCCACCTCATGGTTAAGTTAAAAAGATGGGAACCCACCTCGCCACCTGGCGGTCAAAAGATGGGAAGCTGGCTTGCCACCTGGCGGTTAAATTTACAGGAACCGACCTGCCAATTTGTACTGGAGATATTTAAGTACTCTGGAAAGTTGAATTTATTTTTTTTCAATTTTCTGATGTTCGGTCATTGGCTCGAATCCCAAGAGGGATTTAGCATTAAATGGAGATAAGTTTTTTGAACCTGTCCAGTGTCTACAAAGGAAAAAAAAAAAAAACTAGTTTAAAAAAATGCTACAAAACTAAAATCAGAGTACAAATGTGGCGTAATCTTTTTCAAAAAAAAATCAAAATCAAAATTTGGTGATTTATTTTTATTTTTCACAATTTGGCAAGATTTTATGGGGAGTGTTTCAAAAGAGTTTTGAGGGTGTTGGAATTCAACAAAATGTCCCAACCTTTTCATTTAAAGTGTCTAGTGATAAACTATCATCATTTACTTCAAAGTCTTAGGAAACTGTAGATTCTCACCTCTATTGACAATTGGAAGTTACCACCATGAAATCACAATACAGAAATTATGAACTTGCAATGCTCAGCTAGGTCCTTTCTTCAAAAACTCACAAACATCTAAGCTTTGCAAAACCCATTTGTACAATTCCACTCAACTTCTATGTTTCGTTCTACTCTCAACCGTTTTTACACCTTTGTCTTGTAAACATCAATCTCAAGCAAATTTTAGGATGCCCTTTGCAATTAATGCAAGTTTTGTCAAAAGATGATGTGTCCAAAAGGTTCTGAAGAGGTGCTTTCTTCATTCCTTTTCCTCCTTAGATTTCTTGAGATGTGCATACTCATTACTGTCAAAAGCTATGCTTCCTCCTACTCGTCCTACACCTCATTCACCTTTTTCTTGCAAATGTTTTTTCCTTTTCTGTGCCACATTTGGGCTAGAAGGCTCGCTTGAACCATTCTCAAAGTCCATGCCTTCACCAACTTTTTTTCACAAGCTTTTCATTGTTTTGCCAACAAGAATCATCAACACTTTGGAGATTGGAATTCACCAACGCTCTTTTTGCCATTGCACACACATTGTTATAAATTCATGCTAGAATTCACATTTAGGAACCTAAAACCCTAAATATTTGGGCTGAAAAATCAAAATGGTTCAATGATGTCAAAGATGGCACCTCTCATCACAACATGCAACAAGTAATTTTATAAGAAATAGTTGTGAACAATGGTAAAGGTAAGTAGGGTTTAGTGTTAAGATACACGTGTGTTGTGTCTGAATGGTTATAGGCATGTAAAAATAATTTAGGTAACTAGGCATGAACATCTATCAATATCTAAGTTAGTTGTCGATAAATACGTTGGTAAGTAAAGGTTCTTATCCCTATGTGTGAATTAGCTCTAAAATGAATGCAAGTTTACTTTCAACTTCCATGAGATTATGCTTATGCAAATAGTATTACTCTCTCTCACTTTTGGGTTACAAATTTCATGGTAACATGTCACCTTTAGAATTACAGCTACTACCATGAAAATTGAAACTTATAATCACTAAAATTTGAAAACTTGCAGATGTAATCCTGACAACCTGTACTACAAAAATTGTAACCATGAAATTATGAAAACTTGCACCAGAAAATTTGACACCATGAAATTATGCTTGTGAAAATGATATTATACCCTTCTTTGACTTATGGGTTGCAAATTTTGTGATAACATGTCACCATGAAAAAATAAATATATAACAATGAAAAATAATAATAATTAAACATTAAAAATTAAAAACTTACACATGCGACCTCAAAAAAACAAACCACATAAACTAGCTATTACCATGAAATCTTACATTGTGTCTATGAAAGGAACAACCATGATATTATGCTTATGCAAATGATATTATGCTTTCTTTTTTGTAACTTTTCAATTTTAAATTTTGTGATAACATGTCACCATGAAAATTTTCATTTGCTACCATAAAAAATGGCACTTATAAACAAAAAACATGATAATAATAACCATTAAAAACTAAAAATTTACACATATAACCTTGAAATGCATACCATGAAAACTGTAACCAAAAAAAATGTTACCGTAAGTACATTAATAAATTTGACACCATGAAATAAGCAAAATAATGATTCGTGCTAGTGACTCGTGAGTTCCTTGGTTCAAGGCAAGGAAATCTGATGAATTAGAAGTTGACACTCATCAGTACAAGCCAAAAGTAATGTAATCAACACTTGGAATAAAGCTGGTTCCTTTTTCCCTTAATGCACACCCACAAAGAATGAGAAGGCAAAAGGTACTTCCAGTGAAATGGCAGTTTAGATACTTAAATTACTTATGACCTGTTTAAGACCAATAGGCCAAAGCAATGCCAAATGGCTTTGAACTACACCTTGCTGCAGCTGGTGGCAGGGCTTCATCGCTCCACCTCTACCTAGCTACCACATATTATATGGAACCTATTATTACCACTACAAGTGTTGATTCCTAAGAAGGATTGTAGGAAGTGTTGAAAGTATAGAGTAAGGATTGAGAAGGTCGGTGTCCTGAGAGTGAGGGCCATGTGATTAGCAAGTCCCAAGCATGGGACCCAAAGTCCCAGAGCAGCCTCGTTTGAGGTCCTTACCCAATATAAAGAATCCCTAGAATTTTGCTTTCATAAATGGACGGCTGTGATTTGCTTTAGAGGAGAGGAGGCACCTCCGCATAGGGTTCTTCAATCTTCCACATAAGGTGCCTCCTATGTTAAATTGGAAATTTTGCTAAGGGTAAGGCAGGCTCCACTTAGACTAGAAAAAGGAGGCCAGGGTGAGCCAGCACCCACTTTGGTACCTTTAGCTTTTTTGAGTGAGGCCTCTTAGTGACCATATTAAGCCCAAAAAATGTTAGATTTGAACTCAGCGACCCTGATTTAGTCCAAGCATGAGATTTTTGTAATATTTAGAAATAATTTAAACAGATTTTTGGATTTTTACCATGGTACCATGTTCACCCAAGGCTAGGAGTGGCGAGGCTATTTCCAGTGACCAGCAACCTTGAGCTGATTACTGAACATAAGCAGAGTCCTTTACATCCATAACCTGCTCCACAAGTGGGTGTGAAACATTTTCATCCATACACATAATTGGAACACTTTTTGTCCACACACAAGCACACAATGAGAGACGGGAAGCATACTATGCAATATAATCGGGGTGTGGATGTCCAATCAAGAAGAGACTTGTCACAAAGTCAGCCTCTAAACTCTGGTTACGTCCTAGGTGATTGAGGAGAATTCAAATGTTATTATGAATAGTTGAGGCACATGAGTGCCAACACTATTCCCAGTATGCTTCAGTTGATTACCCAGTTGATTATCCAACATAACTGATCATATGAAAGTGCCAAACCTATAGGTTATGTGACATAGAGAGCATTAGTTATGAGGTTGAACTAACCACTAACCAATTACACACAAAAGTTACTGGGGAGGTAAAAATGTCAAAAGGCAACAAGATACATGATATAGCTAGGGAGCTCTTGTCTAAGGACCTGCTGCCCAATTAACAAGTTGTTCCCTACAATCAGTTGTGGTTATGGATCCCATATTGTTCATTCCAGAAATGAGATAGTGTATGTGACAACAACTAGTCCTTTAACATTTGACTATATTAAGGTGGGATTGAGAAAAGAAATAGACCATATGAGGCATGCTCAAATTAAGTAAAGAGAAATGGTGGGAGGGAATGATTATAGTTGCCTAGACCCATTGGATAGAAGTCACAGGCATGAAACTTTAGAGGAAGGTCTTGAATAGTACAAGTGCAATTAAGGAATAATCTTCATTTCATAGCCTCATGCCACAAACCTGTTAAGTTGCAGCATTTTCCACAACTAGTAATTTCATTCTATTGCTCACTTATGTATTCAAGAAAATTTTGTGTGTTTTCAAAAAGTAGCAAAAATTTTGGCAACCATCAAATTGATAGATGCATGAATACCTCCTGCAGCAATATAAAATCATTCCAACAATTTTCACTCAATCTGTGTACCTATATCAAGTCCATTACTACTGGTATGGCTGCAGGAGTGTCATCCAGCAAAGGTTATACACTTGAAGAAAGCTTCACTAATATCTGAAAGAAAATGAAGATGAGACTGTAATTCCAGATTTCAAAACTGGAGGCTTAACTACACTTCTTTGTTAGGGCTTTAACTACCTGCAGCAGGACACAAATACTCCAAAAGCAGAAATATCATGGGCCATACTGGACCTCCATATTTAATGATATCCAACAGCAGAAGCACCAGCTATCAATAAACCATATCAGACTTTGATTAACAAGCAAAAACACAATCAAACACAATGAATTGCAGTGCAAAACTATTGCCAAAGGCTGAAAAGCATTACCCACACAAGACAACAGTAGGAAATGCCATATCATACAATTTATGCATACACTTTCCTTTAACCTCACTTCACACCATTGTAACAAGTTTCACAACAACCTTGTACGTGATAGAAGCACTCTCACTCACCACCAGTTTTGCCTGCATCATTCTTTGTACCTCAACCAGACAAAGCAGATGCAAGGAATAGGACTTGGCAAAACACTGTAGCACATCCCAGTCCATCAACAGCCAATTCCATGAAGTGCTTGCACATCCCGGTGTGTGAATAGCAGCAGCAGCCTTGATGAATCTCATACAATTGCAGCCAGAGACTCCAAAAGGTTGAAGTAGGCATATTTGATGTCGAACTGCATGTCATACCCTGCAGAACATGGCCTTTTGTTATCTTGTAGCTGTGAAGCTGAATGGAGATGAATGAGAGTGTGACAAATTGTTACACTCGCAACAACAGGCAGACACAAACTCCCCATCAATTTTCCTCTGCATCTGATCTTCACATGCAAATTCCTCAGAACAATGGATTTTTTTTCCAGAAGACAAAAGACCAGAAAAAACATACAGTAGTTAAGAGCAATTGTTGGGCCTTTTGGGCCTGGTGTCTGCCGCACATGATGGAACCACATGCTTGGCCTGTTTCAACACAATCCAACAGAGGTTTTCACCTTCAATGGTAATGCTCTTCCAGGCTGCCTTAAGACCTCTCTCCATTAGCTCAACTTTTTCGGTGTTTTGTGCAAGAAAGCCTCAAAGGAAAACCCTTGAGTTCCTCACTGAGAGAGTGATTGATGCTTACAGGTACAGCAACTCCCCAGCTCGAACTGTGCAGCTGAAAGGCTTTGGCCCGTCAAAGTAGAGGGGATATTTGGACTCTGCTTCCTTTCTCTCGGAAGGCAAAGGAAAGGGATCTACACTGACCCATGGCACCATTGCAGTTGGGCGATCTTCTTCAATCACGAGCTCTGAACTTCTCTGCAAAATGGTTCCAATTGAAAATTCACTTCCCCTGTCAACAACACCTTCATCCTAAACCCTAAACCCTAAGCTGTGAACCCCAAAATGTGAAAGGAAGAAACAGCAGGCAGTAGAGGTTCCAACTTGAAAATTCACTTCCCCTATCAACAACACCTTCACCCTAAACCCTAAGCTCCGAACCCTAAAAATGTGAAAGGAAGAAACATTAGCAGCAGAGGCAGAAAGAGAAGCGAAAGACGCACCCCGCGAACGTAGTGCGCAGAAGGGTAGCTGCGAATGTACATGCGGTGTAAATCAGTTGGGGGTAGGAGAGTAAAGTGCTTCTCCCCAGTCACCACTGCGTACAAATTCTCGTAGTGGTCTTTGTGAAAAGAGGTGACAGATCGTTGGTTTCCAATCCACAGATTCACCGCCTCTGGCATGCAACCCAGAGCTTCTGTAGCCCATGGAATATGAGCATCCGCGTCACTAGCAAGCGAGCTGTACTCGGATTTGAAACATCCGTTCTGTTGCTGCGCATACGCCACCTCATCATCCTCCTGTAAGCAGCCACAACATCTGCTGCCCCCCACAATCCGCTCCAAAGCTTGCGGAAATTCCACTTGCTCCACCAGTGCACTAACAAAAACAACAGAAGAACCACCGCCATCATCCACCACAGGGGAAATGGGCACAAGGGCATCAGCACGCCCATCAGGAGTGCAGTGGAGAGAGATATGTTGGTGCTGCAGCTTGGAGCAGAGATACTCGTTAGACGACCATCGCTGCAAAGCTGGCCAGTGGGCGATGGCATCTGTGATGATGCAAGGCCGGCCTGGCATCACGTATTCCCGCAGAAACTCAAGCGCAGACAGAGGTCCAACCACTTTGGGTACCTCTCCACATGTCCCAAGTGAAAGCTCCCGGACATTTTGTGACAGTGTGTTGAGGACTCCAGAGATGGCGGTTGTTGCATCATCCCCTCCTACTTCTTCCTCACCATCTGAATCTTCTTCGCCACCACCATCATCTTCAAAATCTTCTTCTTCTTCTTCTTCTTCACCATCATCTTCAAACATCTTCAAACTCTCAGGCTCCAATTTCCAAAGCCTTCATCTGGCCTTCACAGCAAAACGTGGCCACATTTCTTTTCCAATGTTCTCACAGATACAGTGCAGATTAGGTTTTTGTTTTGAACCAAACTTTCAAATCCAAGGGAAAAGAAAATCAGTTGGATCTGCTCTGCAGTGTTCACATAATTTTCTTATTGCCTACTGATGAAGTATTTATCTGGTTTTGGGTTCTGGTCTAGTTCCAACCAATGTTGGCTGGTTCTTGGTCCAATTAATTCCCTGTTCTGGGCTTGTTTGTTTGAGCCTAACCAGTGTTGTACTCAAATAAGTACCCCGAGTTTATAATGGGGGTATTAGCCCAGGCCAAAAATGGTGACGACCAGTTTTGGAACATAGAAATTTCATGCATGCACTCAAAGTGCCTTCAATTTTTTTCTTTCAAGTTTTGGGCGGGGTGGGTTGAGGATTTTTTTCATTTTTCCTTTGTTCCCAAAATGTTCCCTTCAAGTTTCCAATGGGTTCCTACCAGGTTCCCAATATGTTCTCTAGGTTCCCAATGCTGTGTTCCCCAAAGGTGTTCCCAATAGCACCTCACTTTAATCCCATATGTTTTGCCCAAAGTCCTCCCCCTTCTCACCCGGATAGGTTGGGCCAAAGGAGAAGGCACTCCATCTTTCCATAGAATCTTCTATTATGGGGAGACTGCATAGTCTCAAATTTTTTTTGTGATGAGCCAACCAAATTGGCTCATTGCCAAAAAAATAAAAAATAAAAAAAGAGAAAAAGATGAACATGTGAGGCACCCCAACTAATTGATATGAAACAGAAAAAGTACCCCCAGTTTCGGTTTAGGCAGTTTCCCTGCAAGAGGGGTAGAGGGTGTTCTTCCAACCTGGGTATATGGTATTGGTATGAGTACAAATTTGAGAACCCTGGTTGCATATAATAAGCAGGTATTTGGTTTTTGATAACCATGGACACCCAATGAGATACCCGGCGAGGGTTTGGTGGCAGTTCAAAATACCCGCCCCGGTCTGGTTTATACCTGCCACATATACCAGGCAAAGGTCAGCCTTGGACCTAATACTAGTACCAAACGGGTATGAAAGTTGTTTTGAAGTACCCTATGCCTGTACCTAACAGGTATGAAAAATACAACCCCTATACCAGGACCAAAAGTTAATACCTACCACCCCCCAAGGCTGGTTCTGGGTTGGTTGTTGGTCCAATTCCTAATTATGGTCTGGTCAGATCTAAGTTCGAACTTGCGTTGGTACGTTACATTGGGTTTCAAATGGTATGTACCAGTGTTGGCCAGATATTGATTTTTTTTAATATCCACCAGGCCAATTAATATTTAAAATTTTTAAATTTTCACTTACACATACAGAATCTAATATCAAGAATTTAAAAGATTTTTGAGATCCGCCTGGTATCAATTGCTAGAATGACCAGTCAATACGGTTTTTTTTTTTTTTTTTTTTTTTTTTTATTTTTTTGAATAATTATTTTTTTTTTTTTTTTTTTTTTTTTTTTTTTGTATTTTTTTATATTTTAAATTTTAAAAAAAAAAA
>Ga0116231_10006231_pt1 | contig 22908 bp, 19 predicted proteins | sample S1TSphgellanicum_2_FD_89695 | JGI IMG/M metagenome (GOLD analysis project Ga0116231, IMG submission 89695) | Host-associated microbial communities from peat moss isolated from Minnesota, USA - S1T2_Fd - Sphagnum magellanicum MG | ecosystem: Host-associated > Plants > Peat moss > Unclassified...
TATATATATATATATATATATATATATATATATATGGAAATATACCGCCCATCAATGATTTCAGAATCATGATACTAGGATATTGCATCCATTTATTTGGCTTGGTTGCATTTATTGGACTCCAATGTCCAATTCCGAGCACCCCGTGCAACTTTCAAAGGCTTTGCATAAGCAACTTTATTTGCTCGAATTGTCTCAACAAGGTTCTTGTCCTTCTTAAAACGTGCCCATGCACTTTGTGGGATGAACCCCACCCCCAATGCCAAAATCCCAATGATGCCCAATAAGATATCAAAGGCTAGACATACCAACAAAGGCCATATAACTCGTTCCATTTGTTGCACTTGGGCTTAAAGTTCATCCCATCCTAACTTTGTTTTTTTCTTCACTTTATCAAAGGTTTTTTTTTTCATTTCACTTTTACCTTCCATGTGGGTTGTTCAAAATTCAAGTGTTCATGGCATGGTGATTTTGTTGCTTTGGTCCCCAAACATGAATAAAAGGATGGCCAGATTTGCCCACCTCCATGTGAAGCGCGTTTTGTTGTCCAAATGTTGACAAAGTTACCATTTAGCCACATAAGTGTCGGTGCATCCTTTGATCTTGCACTTCCACCTTAACCTTTCATGCACCTAATCTACATTTTCCATTGCATGATTTGGTGGTACTTCTACTTGATCACTTTCATGTGAAGCCACCGAAGCCCCTATAACAACATTCAAAATCAAACCAGCAAGTAATCCTTAAGAATGATGAAAGTATTACAAACAAGCCAACAATAAAAACCTACAAAATATGAAGTTATTGCAAACATATTACCAAAAAAACCCTACAACATATGAAGGTATTACAAACAAACCAATAATAAAACCTTACAAAATATGAAAGTATTACAAATAGACTAGCAAAAGAATTCTAAAAATATGAAGGTATTACAAACCAACAAATAAACATTAAATACAAGGAGGCCATTGCAAATAGGCTAGCAATTAAACCCTTTAAACAAGTAGGATATTGCTTGGAAAAAATTGGGCCAAAAAATACTCCATCCCCATTTTCAAATAGAGAATGAAGATGGGGTTTAGGGTTTGGATTAGGATTTTTTATTCATAGTGTGTTGCACTACATTCTTTTAAACCCTATCATGTGAAACATATCATCCATCACAAAAAAACTACTTTCAAGAATAGGAGTGGGTTTCGGGTTTACCTTCAAAAGTATGAGTATAAATGATAATTATTTGTTCCATTTCAATTTCCTCCTCATTTGCTACAGCAATCACTTGTTGATTATCAGCAATCACCTTTCCTTGGGATTTAAGTTTCTTTTGAGGATGTGCCATCCTACAACAAAAGCATTCAAATCCTTAAACAATAATCAATCCAAAAAAAAAAAAAACTTGAATCTCCGCAATAATCACAATTGCCACCATTATTGAAGAACTTCAAGTTCACTTAAACAAACAATTGCAAACAACATATAAAAAGGGATAGTAACTTATTTTTTCCAACTTGCTACAACTTTTTTATACAAAAACAACAACTTGTAACAAGAAAAATTACAAATTTAAATGTTCCTACTATCAATAATAATAAATACTATTCATTATATTTAAAGGCTTAAAAGTCCTATACTTTATTAGTTTTATTTTTTATTTAAATTAATTAATATAATCTAATTATAAAATTAAATTATTGTACATATATTTTTCATTATAATTGAAATGAATTAATATAAAAATCATAAAGTTATATTATTAAATTTATTTTTGTTATAATTATTTGGTTATATTGACTAATTATTTAAATGAATTCATTTAAAATTTATTTATATGATTGAAAATTTATTAATAATTGCATTAAATCTTGGGCATGACACATGGTGACTTTTTGTACAATAATGAAAAAAATGCAAAAGACGACAACGAGTCAAGAGGTTCATCATCATCTTTTACATTAGATGAAAAAAACCAATAGATGATGAGTCTTTTGGTTCATCGTTGTTTTCTACAATCAAAAAACAAAATGTAAAAAATGACAACAAGCTGAGAGGGTCGTTGTTGTTTTTTGCAATTGAAGCAAAACAACCAAGGACAACGACAAGCCAATATCTCAACTCATTGTCGTCTTTTGCACTTGAGGGAAAAAAGAAAAGACGATGACAAGCTTAGAAGCTTGTCACCATATTTTACACTTGAAAAAAAAACCCAAAAGATGATGTCGAGCCTCTTGACTCATCATCATTTTTTACACTTGAGGAAAGAACCAAAAGAGGCTCATTGTTGTCTTCTACACCTTAAAAAAATGCAGAAAATGGAAACAAGCTAGCAGGGCTCATTGTCGTCTTTCGCAACTTAAGCAAAATAACCAACAATGATGATGAGCCAAGATCTTGGCTTGTCATTGTCTTTTACACTTGAGGAAAAAAACTAAGAAATGACAATGAACCTTTCGACTAGTTGTCATCTTTTGCACCTGAGAAAAAACCCAAAAGACGATGATGAGCTTTTCGGCTTGTCATCGTCTTCTACATTTGAACAAAAAAAATGTAGAAAATGACAATGAGCCAAGAGGCTCGTTGTCATCTTTTACAACTGAAGCAAAACAACCAAGGACAACTACGAGTCGGGATCCTGGCTCATCATCATCTTCTGCACATGAAGAAAAAAACCAAGAGATGATGATAACTTCCTAGCTCATTGTTGTTTTTTGCACCTAAAGAAAAAAATGTAGAAAATGACAATGACTTTCCTGGCTCATTGTTGTTTTTTGCAACTAAAATAAAACAACCAAGGACAACAATAAGTTAGGATCCCAACTCATCATCATCTTTTGCACCTAAAGAAAAAACCAAGAGATGATGACGAGCCTCTCGGCTTGTCATCGTTTTCTACAACTAAGGAAAAATAAAATAATAAATGACATCAAACTAAGAAGCTCATTGTCATCTTTTGTAAAACAACCAAGGACAATGATGAGTTGGGATCTTGGCTTGTCATCATCGTTTGCAATTGAAGAAGAAAACCAAGAGACGATAATGAATCGAGAGGCTCGTCATTGTCTTTTACAATTGAAGAAAAAAATGTAGAAGACGACAAGGAGTTGGGAGGCTTGTTGTCGTCTTCTGCATCTAAAGAAAAGCAACAAAGGATGATGATGAATTGAGATCCTAGCTCATCATCATATTCTGTAACTAAGGAAAAAAACACGAAAAGACAATGACAAGCCAAGAAGCTTGTCTTCGTCGTCTTTTGGGACTAAAGAAAAATAACAAAGGATGACGATGAGTTGGGATCTTGGCTCGTTATTTTCTTCTACAAGTGAAGAAAAAAAGGTAAGAAACAAAGATGAGTCGGGAGGCTCATCATTGTCTCCTACAACCCAAGAAAAACCAACATAAAGGTTTTTTTCTTGGGTTACAGAAGATGGAAGGCTCGTTGTCCTCTTTTAGTTTTCTGTGTTTTGTTTGTTTTTTTTCTTAAGTTATAGAAGACAGGGATGAGTCAAGAAACTCATCATTGTGTTCTGCAACTCAAGAAAAAAAAACAAAATACAAGGATGAGGCGAGCTCGTTGTTGTCTTCTGCCTTATTTTCATAAGAAGACTAGAAGATGACAAAGAGTGTTGCATTCATTGTCATCTTCTACCCTAGTTTTGTAAAAACAACAAAAGATAAAAACGAGTGTAATACTTGTGATTATCTTCTTTACAAAGGGACAAGACTGAATAAAAAATGAAAAAAAAAAAAAAAAACTAATGTACACTTACTCACCACATATGCACATGTTATTTTTTGGAGCAACGTCTTCTACAACATTATTTCAATAACGACTTTTGTCACAACATCTTTTACAACATCATTTCAACACCGCTTCTACGTTTTGATTTTGCAACAATGTTTGATTACGGTTCGATGTTACACAATATTAAATTGCTATGTCATAGCAGCACTTGGTTCCTAATCATTGATAATCACGTAACAACTCCTTTGCTCTCTTGGCTACATTCAAGTTTCAGCTACAACAATGTTCCTCACCTCTTATAAACTACAATGGTAAGATTTGAGTGGCGACGAGGTTTAGGGTTTTTGGTGGGGTGGAAGTAAGTAATTGCAAAGTTAGGTAGCTAGTTGGGGTTTGAAATGCTTGGGTAGTCAAATAGATTTTTTTTATGGGTAGCCTTGAAGTAAGTGAAAGAAAAGAAAAAGTGATTTAATCTTAATGCTTGTAGGAGATCCAATAATTGGGATGAACTTGAGTTCATCCCAAATGAGATTGGTGCAGTCATGGGGGCTAGGTCACTCCAACCACCTTTTAGAACATCTCCAACTTTGAAAAGCCAAAGACGAATTTAACATTAAAATGGAGACCTACTCGGTTGCTCCTCTATTCTAGGTAATGTAAGATTGATTTTTGAACCCCAACAATACACCATTATTGCACAACAAAAATTGATCAAAAATTCAATGCAAGGGATATGACGATTATTAGGCCTTGTCCTCATAGGGACAAGTATTGGATTGGATCCAACTTTTGGACGTTTTACCTTATTAGAACTAATTTCACATTAAGGGAACTGGTTTTTTTGGTGAAAGTGTTTACATTATTTAGATTGGAATGGATTTTTTTGGTGTTCAGAATGTGGACACAATAGGTAGATGTACGACATCTTATTTATTGGCAAGGCCACCATGTTTGTGATGTTTTTTTTTTCATTGTCATTTATTTGCACAAATTTGCACACACACCTTGCATCTTTGTTGTTGCACACAAAGCTTTATGAAATGCTTATAGCAACATGAAGGCAACATTTAAATCAAAAATTGTAAGATTATATTGCAAATGAAAATATCAAGGAGCTATTTTATGATTAGTGCAATGTAATAACTTGCAAAATAATATAGTCAAAGTACTAAAAACACATGGTGGTTTTACACATAGGTTTTGCTAAAAGAATGGTAGTAAGGTCACAATAAGATCTTTCATGATTACTTTGCACTTTCACATTGTGTATGGTGAGGAGTTGTATAAGTGTCGATATAAGATGAGAAATAGATTTTTTTGAAAATAATGCATTACATTTGTGAGAGTGTTGTTTTTTATTTTGCAACAACTAAATTATATAAAAAAGCTTGAATCAAGCTTGCAATCCAAAAATGTATAGTAATTCTCTAACACCTCATGTATGAAATAGGCATAAATATTATGGATGGATGTTAAAGATTTTATGAAAATACTATAATTGAATGCTTCAAATAATTCATGTGCATGATTCTTGCAATGTTTCGATCAACGTATTTAAGAAAGCTCATTTGAGCTAACATTGAAAGACAATTGAATAATACCTTCATGAAAGGATTTCCAAGGATGTTTGTGAGCTTGGACTCCATGCACTACATGTGGAAACACTACATCATGAATTGGCAAGGCCAATTTCAAAACAAGGATGGATACAAGTCCATCATGCTTGAAGTAATCATAGACCAATCCCTTTGAATTATGTGCATATTTTTTGGGCTTCCTAATGGAAACAATGACGTCGACCTTCTAGACCAATCACCATTGATTTGTTACTTGTTGAACAAACTAAGCCATGATTTCAATTTTGTTGTGAATAGAACAACATACCTTTGCTACTATTTTCTAACAAACAACATATATCTCCCATGGTCTTGTTTTGTGCAAACCTTACAAAAGCTAAAAGATGCAAAGAAACGATGTTTTGCAATGATGCACAAAGATGTGAGGAAGGATGTTGAAAGGTGTTTTTGAGTTTTACAACCCAAATTTGCCATCATCCACAATCATTGTAACTTATGACATATGGATACAATTTACAAGATCATGGTTGCTTGTGTGATTTTCCATAATATGATAGCGAAAGAGATAAAAGAAATAATAACTTGGAACCTTTGTTTGAACAAGCAAATCAATTTAGGGCCATTGAAACAGGGACTCACATTTTTAGCAACACATGCAAAGCATTGAAGAGTTGGAAAATTCACAAACCCACTTCAATTTACGATCAAACCTTGTAGAACACTTATGGATCATGAAGGGCTTCAATCAACTTGATTGAAATAAAGACCTACATTAAGATTGAAAGTCCTCTCAAAATTATTGTTCATGTTGCCCTCTTCATTTATATTTGGTTGCATATGATCAAGTTTAATGTGTATTGTTTAGTCATGTGCTTCAATTGAATTTCTTGAATACGTAAATCCATAACTCTAGTTCCACTCAAATTTGGGTCCTATTGTGAAATCAAATTTTTTGTTGTCAAGCTTTCTTGTTTTCTTCCACTCTATTGTAACATCCCAATGATTTTCATGAAAATTTGTGACATACACAAATGAGACATGCAAACTGGGTTTAATGGTTTCCATGAAAGTTTTCAACAAACCCAAACAGGACATGTGAATTGGGTTTAAGGTTTCCATGAAAGCTTGTGACAAACACAAACAAAACACTTCAAAGAAATGGTCAACATAGTTTGACTATGCTACAAAGTCATTTGTTAAGCTTGGACGTATCTTACACCAATTTTTAGAACCCAATTCAAAATTTGTTAATGTCATCAATTTATTTCTCAATGTCAATGATTGTTGGGGTCAAACTACCATATTTTTTAATGGCAATATATTATCAATACAAAGCGATATACCTCTTCCATTAAAGATGTTTTTAATGGCCATATTAAGCACAAAAAGGTTAAATTTGAACCGATTTAGTCTCAACATGCAATATTTATAATATTTAAAAATAATTTAAATATATATTTGGATTTTTACCATGGTAACATCATGGGTGCATAGTGATATACCTCTTTCATGAGTTCACCCAAGGTAATAACATGAATTTGAATCCAATTTCAACTATTGAAAAATCATTAATTTTCACCAAAAAATTATGTGGACAGTTTTATGGGTGATTGTTTGATTTTCTTGTGTCAATTTGGAGGGGAAGGGGGAGGGGGGTGTTTTTGAAACTACAAATGATTTCTTTTAGAATACATTTGTTCATGTTGTGTTTATTTGGTTTTGAAACTTCAAATGAATTTTTTTAAATCATAAAGACATTGTTTTGTGTTGTTCTATTAAAAGAAATTTAAAATGATTTCTTATTGGAAGGACATTTGTTGTAATGGGTTTTGTTTGTAGAAATGAATGAATTTTTTTTGTTACAAGGATAATTTTTTGTGATGGTTTTTGTTTTGGAAGTTCTAAATGATTTTTTTTGTTTTATATAATTTTAAATCATTTTTTATTACAAAGATATTTTTCACAAATGATTTTGAATTCTCTTTCTTTAAATTCTTTCTTTTTGGGTTGGTGTATTAATTCACCTTTCATTAAAATTTGCAAGGAGATTTTCAAATTTTTTTATAATAATTTTTTTCTTTTTAAATTTTTTTTTCTTGTATAGCATTTTTTTTTATCTTTCATAAATTTTCACAAGGAATTTTTTAGGTAGTTTCTTAAGAAAAAATCTCTCTTTCTAAAGATTTTTTTTTATGGCATTTTATTTTGACTTCTCATAAGATTTTGTGAGGAGATTTTCAGGTAGTTATTTTAATAAAAAATCTCTCCCTTTTATAAAAATAATAATAGTGAGAATCTTACAAAGGAGGATTTGGACAAAGAAATCTTACAAAGTCATCATATTTTGAGGGAAAAAAAACTGAAATTGTCATAATTAGATGACAAATTGGCGCTAAGTATTTCCTCCCCACTTTTGTGGTGTAGGCAACCATCCAAATTAAGATTTAGCCAAATTTTACTATAGGATAAAACACGTAGGATAATATAAAACTTGTAGTCTTATTGCTATTTGGCAACTAAATTTGGTGAACCCAATCAAAAAACCATTTTTTGACAAAAAGTTTCAAAAATTCCAAAAGAAACCTTTGTGGGAATTACATCCCCAAAAAATTCACATTTGAGCAAAGTTTCAAACAATTTTTTTTGTTTGGTTCAAACATGTTGCCAACACATCACAACAATCTTAATTTTTTCTGATGTCCTCTCTAACTTGTAACCAAATTTGGCTAAGACTTCTTGTTGAAGATTACTAACCCACCTACCTTCCAAAATTGAAAAGAAAAACCTTGCTCATGATTGGTGTTAAATGATTCTCAAAAGGTTTGGCCAAAAAACAAAAAAAATCAATGACATTTGCCAAAATCTTTGAAAATCCATCTTGCAACTTTGGAACATAGTCCATTGTCCAATCATTAGATTATTGCCATAAATTCAAAATATAAGGTGTACTCTTAATTTGTACTTACTCTTGATTGTTGAAATTTTGAAACATTTGATTTGAAACTATCAAAACTTCTTTTCTCAAATGAGTAATATTTCGACATAAAAATATTGATTGTCAATTGTAAGTACATAATAATATCACTTATTACAACAAATGCATTTATATACTTGTTTTGGAGTTTAAAAACAAAACTATGACAAATATTTCATGTAAAATATTTCTGGAGTTTACCTTAATGTAGATCTCTTCATAGATATTTTTTGGGAATTTAAAAGGAGGAGAAAATTTGTAGGACAGTAATAAGGGGCCTTCACCCTCGTTACTATTTAACCTTATCTCATCTAAGATGCATGACCTAGGATGTGGGTGCAATCCATGCAAATAATGGAAGAAACTTTGCATGCATCAATTGCCTTGTCCAAGTAACTAGTAACTTTAACTTAAATAGATCAATGTTTCATCCTTGTCTAGCCTTGTCATGATGCCATTATGTTTATAAGACCATGGTGAACAATTTTTGGCATGGTGCCATTATGTTGATAGACCATGGTGAACAATTTTTGGCATGGTGCCATTATGTTGATAAGACCATGATGAACAATTTTTTGCACCATGCTAGCATGTTTTGGGACTTCACTCAACATCATCCATTTTTGTGAAAATCATTAGGGACAATTTAGATGAATGTTCAATCTGTATGTTCATCCATACCATTATGCTTTTAAGGATTAAAAAAACCCCTATTTGACTGAATATGGTGAGAAAATCAAATTGTCCTATGAGCATGAGTAAAAAGAACTTTGTGAACAAAAAATAACTTCAAAAAAGTTGTTAGTTAATAACAAGTATGTCCTATATACATAAGAATCTCATGTGACCATTTTCCCACTTGTGAGGAGGGTTGCCAAAGGGCCAAACCCCACCGAGTGAGCCTTCTCAGCCTAGCCTTGCTATGGTAACAGGTGATGTTTAATCAATCGCATTTTGTTAAAAAAACAAGGCATCACAAATACACTAGCCTTGTCAATAGATAAGATGTTGTACATCTACTTACATTCAACATGGGATTTTTTTTTTCCATTATACGAATGTTATATTCATTGGAAGTGTTGGATGCAATTCATTCTATACTCAAGTGAATTGTAATTTGGGCATGGCATGCTTCATAGCTAAGATGTAATATTTTGTTATGAGGCTTGATTCCATGGGTAGTGTCTCGTTGTTTCTTTGTTTCCAAGCACTCAAAGTGCTTTGCCATAGCTTCAAGCAAGAGCTGCCCCCTTTAGATTGATACATTTTTTAATGCATGATTTTGCTCATATGTTTATCAAAACACTTCGAAATTTTCAAAAACTTTTTTTTTACCCTATATTTTCCAAATCCAATGGTGTGTTTCTCCTATCTCTTAGTATGTGCATAGAGTCCATGAAAAAAATATGTTTGAAACTCTTTTGGTAGCGAAAATTACCTCCCAAAGGCGTAAGCTTTCCGGGGTTAATGATTGACAAATTATTATTTTTAAAATCTCCTTTTGAGAAATAATTACTTTTGACACATTTTCAAACCACAAAAAAAATTCATATATATATAACCATGTTTCAAGTAACATTCCCTAGTACTTAAATTATCTTTTTTTAAAAATTGAGTGTAATTCAAGCATGGGTTTTAACTAATGTTGTGTGATAATTTGATAAAAAAAAGTTGATCAGGTTATTTCAAAAGGCTAGGGAGATTATGGGTAAAAACCAGTATTATTGGGTGGGTATCATTTTTTAAAAGGAAAAAAAAACACCTTAATCTTGCAAATAAGGATATTTACTTTTTAAAAATCAAATACCCGGCTATTATATATAACTATTAGCAAACAATGTTCAGTTGATAACCATGCAATGATATCTGAAAACCAAATGACCAATTTTTAAAACTTGTGGTTATGGGTTTTAAAAACTTTCTATTCAGAGATGTCCCTTTTTAATGTTTGGTAATGGGTAATCAATCACTCATCACATACTAATATATTGATTATTTGATCATTTTTTAAAAAAACCATAAATGAGGTTTGTCAAAATTAAAAACCTTATGAGAGTCAAAACCAAAAGACTTTTTGAAAGGAATTGAGTGGAATGAAACTCACATCCATTGGCAATAGGAGGGATATTGTTTGTGTATGAACTTCAACAAGTTCAATCAATGGATGCAGATGGGTTGCACATGGAAGGATTATGTGTTCACAAGATGTTGGACCATTATTTTTCAACTCCACTTACTTTGGAAAATTTTATGTTGCTCATTTTGAACCCCAAATGGAAGTGTATAAACAGCTATAGGGGTGCCAAGTGAAGGACTACATTTAAACCCTTTGAACATCCAAAAGCTGAAAGCAATGGGAGAGCAAACACACGCTCTTTAAAAAGCTTAGATGTTCACTCATCAGCCTATCTACCCTAGTTGTGCTCACAATCATCTCACAACCCCACTAGTCAAAGCATTGATCAATTGCATGAGCTTTGAGTGAAACTTGGACTAGCCATAAAAACGACATCAGTCCTTTTTTTGATGAGAACATGTGTTCACAAAATGATTAACTACATGAATTCATTTCCTTGCACACTTGCAGCTCTCCAATGGAAAGCAACTATAGCTGCAGTAAGAAACAAGCCCTTTTATCAATGGCTTTCCATTAGGTTGTCATGTCGATTTGGTTGTTCAGAGCAAGTAAGAAACAAGCCCTTTGTCAATGGCTTTCCATTAGGTTGTCATGTCCATTTGGTTGTTCAGAGCAGCCTCGCGGTAAAAGAGTACCCTAACAAAACCCATGTGACGAAGAATATTTACAAATGCAAAAAGGAATATTCTCCGTTTTGGGGAGCTTCCTATGTTGGTTGTGATCATGTTCACCACTCGTGAAAAATGGCCATTTAAAGTTGACTTTAAAAATTCCAAAAATAAAAATAAAATTGAGTTCAATGCAAGAAAAATCAAATGGTATAATAATAATAATAATTGGGAATAAATTAATTAAATTAAGTTACGGTGGACCCCTCTCATGGGATGGTGGCTTTTCTTGCCACCCGTGCCCGTTAGGGTTTCTAGGGTTGCGTGCTGCGCCGAGGACGTTCTTCTTCCTCCGCAGCAGCTGCTCCACGACCACGACGCGTAAGATCGTCGCCGATTTGGACTCGATTTTTTCTCAGCAATTTTCTCTGGAAGAAATCCTACAAGTCTTCTCGTCTTCTCTTTTGTTTGTTGGAGTCGCAAAACTGTTTTTTCCTCTCGGTCTTTCAGTGAATTTTCTTTGAGTTTTGTGCTGCAATTTGTGATTTCTCTTGGACCTAGTAATCTCGTTTGCCAGGGTTTTCGAGCACCGATCTTGCAAATTTTTTTTATTTGTTTTATTTTTTATAAAAAAATTTGGGGTGGTAGGGGGCGCAATTTGTCAATAATGTCGTGAGCTCGGCTCATCGAGAGGACGAGATCCTACTGCTGAAGAAGCTTTTGATGCAATTCACATATTTGAGTTAACGTAGGTGAGAAAACAACAAATCGATCGCTGAGTACTATTCTCGGCATTCTTTGTTCGTTTTTCTGGGATGGTTTTCTGTGTCCGAGTATATAACAAGAAGAGTCGGTTTGCCGCGCTATGAAAATCGGGATCGAAGGAAAAAATTTCTTTGTCCCGATCTCTGATACAAGACCAAGCAGTTGGAGAAAAAGAGAGGCTGTCGATCTCTCTAATTGTGAAGAATTGGCATAGTACTTAGATGTGGTGGTGCATCCTCTCCTCCTCCTCCTCCTCCTCCTCCTGAATCAAACGTCTTCCCAAGGAGACGGAAACTATACACGAAAACGGCAACTGTGAGGAAAGTCGCCGCCGTGGTGGACTTATGGCGTCCATGTCTGCCACGCAGAACAGAACACCCGCCGGCATTGCTCTTCCTCAAACCGAAATAAACTGGGACAGGTACTACCTATCCGTATCAACCTTCTTGATCTGATGTGAAGAAGCATCAGGAAGAAGGGTTTGAAGCATCATTAATTAGGGTTTGACACGTCATGAAGACGGGTTTGAAGCATCGTGAACAAGGGTTTGAAGCATCATGAACAATCTTCACGAAGAAGGGTTTGTTGATTCTTCTGCAAATAGGGTCTTTGAGCAGGTTCATGAAGCCTGACAGCAAAGGATTTTGGCACATGAGCTTTCTTCTTCAACTTCAGCAGTTTACATTTGGAGTAGATACTGGAATGACTTAGATAATAGGACCATTTATGCCACTTCCAGTGAGATGGTTAGATATATATATATTCTACAGATCTGATGTCTGAAGAGTGGTGTGGTAGTTTGCAGGCTTGACAAGACCAAGTTCTTTGTTGTAGGGGCAGGGTTGTTCTCGGGAGTGTCGGCACTCCTCTACCCTGTTTCTGTTCTGAAGACAAGAATGCAAGTGGCAAGAGCAGATGCAGTTCACACAACAGCACTATCTATCTTCAAACATGTTCTTAGATCTGACGGTATACCAGGCCTTTACAGGGGTTTTGGCTTGATAATAACCGGCACCATTCCTAGCAGAATGGTATTCATGACAACATTAGAGACTACGAAAGCTGCAACATTGAAGCTTACGGAAAAGTTAGATGTCCCAGAAACATCTGCAGCTGCTATAGCCAATGGTCTTGCAGGGCTTGTCTCTTCAATGGCTTCTCAAACTGTATTTGTTCCTCTGGATGTGGTAGGGTTACATGTGCTCTACTGCTCAATGCATATGCTGAGATTCATTTCTGTTCAATGCAGCCTTTCACTTGCAAAGGTAGTAGTAGTTTCTTCTGATTTTCATTGTTGTGTGGCTCCACTCAATACAGGTAAGTCAGAGACTAATGGTGCAAGGCACACCGGGAGCCACCAAATATAATGGAAGCATAGATGCTATTCGTAAAATCCTGAGAACAGATGGGATTCGGGGATTATATCGGGGGTTTGGGATGTCCGTGCTAACATACTCTCCATCAAGTGCAGTTTGGTGGGCTGCATATGGATCCAGCCAGCGCCTCATTTGGAGGTATCTCTTTCACAACCCCCAAACTCCACTCCCCTCCCTCCTTGATCCCCAAATTAAAAAAAACCCTCCTCATTGGTACTCCTTTGCCTGATTTATGGAACTGAAATACAGAACAGGGCTAAGACCAGCAGAGTTTCCCCCTTGACTTCAAATTGTTCGAGGTTTGCAATCCTCTCTTGTTTCCTGTGGATATTTCACTGTGATTAGAAATCATGCTACCTCACTCTCTGTTGTTTATGCAGGCATCTTGGTTATGGAACTGGTAAGGAGAAGCAGCCACCAAGTCAGGCAGAAGTGGTGTTAGTCCAAGCTTCTGGTGGCGTTGTAGCTGGTGGCACATCAGCCTTAGCAACAACGCCAATGGACACTGTCAAAACCCGACTGCAGGCACTGACAGCTCACCTTACTTCTCTACACGTGAAACCAGGATTGCCAGTTCAGTTTAAGTGGAGTCCTAGAGTCATATTTTGTAGAGATTTATGAGATATACCACCTCTGCAATGTTGTGGGGTTGGCAGCTCAGCCAGGATTAGACCCTTGCGGTATGACCAGCTCAGGCTAGATGCTAGATCATTTCCTGGTGGTTTCAGTCTTCCTTGCATCATCCCTATGGTGTAACAATTAGGGTTCATGGTCACAGTTTTAGTAACTGCTAGTTTCTGCAATGTTAACAAGAGTCAAAACTCAAGGTAATCTTGTTGCAATGTCAACACTCATCTGAGATTACATCAAGGGGCTTTTGAGTCCATAAGGGAAGAAATGGGGTATATCTTACAGTCAGAGTTGTCCATGTTTGGAAGGAGTTGGAAACTCTGGTCATCCAGTTTGAAGAGAAATGGTGTGTCATGCTGACACGAGGACACTGCATCAGTTTCATTTTCCCAGGGTATCTCAGAATATCACCAAATGACTGATACATTGACATGATGAAGTGCAGGTGATGTCAAGTGAAGGGGGTGGACGACCCACAATAAAGCAGACAGTAAAGCAATTGCTTCGAGATGATGGGTGGTGGGGTTTTTACAAAGGGGTGGGCCCCCGATTTCTCAGCATGTCTCTTTGGGGCACTTCCATGATCACAACATATGAGTTTCTCAGTAAGTTTATTTAGTTCCTCTGCCTGTTTGCACACAGTTTTTACATCCCATCATAAACCTCATGATGTATCGTGCAGCCACTATTTCCTCCATGTTCACCAACCTTTCAGGCATATGAGTATTTGGTACCTGGTGTTAGTTGAAGCTCGTGCTTTTTTGCTGTTTCTTCTGGGCATACTTAAGCATCAGGTTTGTGTTTGATTATGATATGTGCAGAACGGTTGTCAGTCAAGCAGGAGACATGAGATCACAGATTATTCATGCAGGCCAGCTGTTTCATTGTGATCTTATGGCTGCACAGTGCTAAATGGAAGCAACCTGATTATGATGGTGACTGTCACCCGAGGATGGACTTTTGGTTGGAGTCTGATTGAGAATACAATTATTATTTGACTAGATTCAATTGGGGTCTATTTTTTCAATGCATTTGCTAGAACAGGGTTGCTGTATTGGGAACCCTCAAATATGTAAACTGTCCAGTGAAGACTTGACTGGACTCATGTAGTAAACACAAGTATACTTGCAGCGTAAACAAAAAGGTGGTGTATAACAGAGAGACACCATGAGTAGGTACAAGGACTCTGTTCAATGCATTGGTCTCAGTACCAGCCTACTGCTTTTGACTGCCCCCTTGAAGGGAAGTTGGTGGATCATATCTGTCTTCTGTATCTGGTAATTTTAATGTTTGCAGTTGTCATGGTTTTTCACAGCTGAAAACTCTAATAATTAGTTTCAGGTTGATTCAAGTAGTAGATATGGAGGCTTTTCTATATAGATGGCTCTATTGTAAAATCTAAATCATTCAACCAGGGCTTTATGGCTCGTTTGGTGATTCACAAACTGGTTCCCCCAAATGAAACTCTCTTGTGGTATGTACACAACCAGGAGGACCTGATGCTTTCAATGTCTTTGATGAATTGTGCTCCTCCTTCCAACCATGTTTTTATGTGTGTGTGGTTTTATCTCTTCTTAATGAATCTCATCCTCCATCACCGGTTGCAGGTCTGCTGCACAGGAGCATTTCAGAATCTGAAGAACTGAAAGCCATAATGATGAAGAATGTTCTTGGGATGATGGTTTAGAGTATTTCACCAGCCTCGATTCATTTCTGGTGTAATAATTAGTGGAGGATGAATGACTTGCATTTGTCTGGCACACGACTGTCCAATTTACTTTTTCCTCTGGTCCATCTCTCCTACCCTTCTCTCTTGTGCAGCAATAACTTTGGCTTACTCATTGCCAAAAACATTAGGTATGAAACATGGAGAAAAGTTACAGAAGAAGATAAACCAGTGATGAGCGGTTGAGAAATGGTTGTGTCATCAACAGACTTGCTTGTAGGTTGCTCAACACAGACATCCTTGTCTGCCTCACTCTGCAAAATATTGCAATGGTGCTTGCTTAAAGCCTGAAATGGACCCAAGTTTCAAAACCTGCTTCTTGTACTATCCAAGTTCTCCATTTTGTAGAGTTGGTTCAAGCAAGGCACCATGGTGCCAGTTTGTTAGTTCCCATCTGTTCTGAGATCAGAAAAGAGCTCAACTGATGATGAAACCCTGCCATTTGTAAATAAACCAAAGCACCCACAAAAGGGGGAAAACAAGGAACAGAATGGAAGGACCCATGTCCAAGAAGACAAAAGAACCACCTAAGAGGGTGAACCACAAAGGGAACATCAAGTTCTCGAACCGCCTCCTCTTGCAATAAGCATATCAAATAGGGAAAGGGGAGGACCTTTTGAAAGGACACCTAGCCTAGAAGAACCTTTACCTATAGCAAAATGTTTCAAAATAGAGATCATGTGCACATTGTAATGCCATTGACATTCTCTAGTTATAAAATGTGTGCGAAACTGAAAGAGGAGGACCTCCAATTCCCTTCATTGCTCACACCATGTTGGTACATCGATGAAAAAACTCATTTGCCTACTAGTGTAGACATCTAAAAACTACCACAACTAGATGGATGAAAAGGGGGGACACATGCTACAACCCATGGGGGAAGAAGCTCTCGTGCTAATCTCATATGCACCTAGAAAAAGGAGGGGCCCCGAGCTACTCGCACTTATCGCCTCTAACCAAAACGAACGAAAATCCAACAAAAACTTGAAAGCTATAATGGGGGCTACTAAGGCCCAACTCCCCAAATAGGTTGCTGGAGCAATGACCTTTAAAGAAATCAACCTTATGCCCCCACTAAAGATGGGGAGAGCCACCTACCAACGGACAATAAGGGTCTTGAGGCACTCCAATGAGCCCGAACCCAAAGGCCTTTCAAAAATTCCTATCAAAATGGAATCAAAAATCACAAGCTAACTTCGAATGTGAAGGAAGCAAAGCCAAACGGGACACCAAGGATCCGATGCCACCAAAAGGGCAATAGAACAGAAGGGACAAACTTAAGAGGTAAGCCAAAAAAAGCCCAAGCCAAACACTTGTAGGGTTGAATAGACAACCCCATGGCAGCCAACTATGAAGCAAAATGATCAAAAGCGAAGGAGACAACATGGGTAGGGCGATGGATAGGGGTGTCATTGGTTAGAGAAAGGAAGAGACATGAAGGGAAAACCCCTGAAAAACAATGCAAAGTGCAAAAATGAGCAAGGGCAAAGAGAGGCCTTATGAAAAGGTCATCATGTTGTGTGCCAACAAACGAAAGAATGATCGACAAAGCCCCTGAAAAAAAATGATGATTAAGATACAAAGGAACCTAAAGCCCATAAAAATAACTAACAAAGGGGAAAACCTAGGACAACTACCCCCCTCTCCCTAAAGTTCGTGGAAAATGGCTTTACGCGAAGTTGGTGTTGAAAACATTTGCAATGTCAACTTGAAGCACCACCCAATCAGGATGGGCATCCAAAGTGGCTTTTATATCATGGACCATGGCCTCACAACCTTCTTAACCGCCACCTCGAACTAGTATGGTGACAAATGAAAAGCAAACGCATCATGAAATTATAAGCATAAAACCTTGTCCATTAATCGATAGAATGTCTCTCCCACTATAACTAAACGAATGCCACCAAAAAGTTTAACCAAAGCGAAAAGTCAACTAGCCCCAAGAATTCAAGCCACGCACCCAGGGATGCGGTTGACAACCACATGGGAACGCAATTAGTGGAGTTGAATGAAGCCACTTGTTGAATCCTTAGGGTCAAACGAATCTCGAAGATATTCAAAGACCATGCCAAAAGGACCACCAACCAACAAATGACACATGTAAAAAATTAACTTAAAAGAATCCACAAAGAGTTCAAGGTAACTCAAAATCCAATTATAATGGTAATGGTGACTTGCAAATCAAGGATTACGACAAAAAATTCAAGCATTGCCTCACAATGAATTAAACCAACACAACCACTTGCATAAGGTGGTTGTCTAGCATTTGGGCTATTATTTCCCTATTTCATATACATAATACAGTTGTCCTAAAACTCATAACTTGTCCACACTTTCACACCTTCTTAGTTGTTTGAAATATTTCTTGTTCATGCTCACTTTGAGGTTATAAAGTCCCAACAAGTTAGGAGTTGGGACCAAATAAAATACCTCAATGTGGGATTCAAAATGGGGGTACCAACAACATTTTTTACAACTCACCTCCAACTCATTTTTGACACTTACTAATTGTTGATGATTCATTCAACTCCTCACCATTTTCCTATTCATCACAATAATACATGTCATTTGTCAACTTGCACATGTATTTTTTTCATATTAATTGATCCATTCCCAACCCATTTTATCAATGTATAAACACCCATCCTTACCACAAGTTACCCTAAAAAAAAATTGAACACCCAAATTTATTTCTTTCATAACAATTTTTATCATCATATCTCACTTCACAATCTCATTCCTCTAATCTTTCCTCTCTCACAACTTGTCATTGTTCAAGACATTTGAAGCAATTCTTTAAAACTTGTTTTTGATTTCTTTAGTTTACATTTTCAAATAACTTTGAAACAAGTCCTCAACATGATCCCACCCAAGACTATAGACTATGTGGCCTTGCTCAAAAAATTGAAGAAGGAACTTGTTGAATCCACCCTGACATTGATTGACAAAAAACAAAGAAAAGACCAACAAACCTATTATCCAACCGATAACTAGTTGTGATTCTTAGATGTTTGTGGCTACAAGGGATATTATGCCCTTTACATTCGCGTCTTCAATGGAAATGAACTAATTTGTGGACAACTATATTGTTGAGAAAATGAAATTCCTAAAACAACACAACAAAATGTCACTGCCTAGTATTCATCTTTCTCACTTTTCTCAATTCATTTCTTAAATTATGTCTTCATAAAAAAACTCATTTTTGTTTAATTGCCATCATTACAAGACATGTGAAATTGTTCATGGACACTTTGCATATCTCATATGTAGACAACAAAGATGAATTCACGATGTATGTAGCCATGGGCTTCACATGCAAGGTCATGCCTGACACCCTAACACCATATCAAATGGCTCAATTTCTTGTTGAATTCAACATCATTGACACTAGCATATGGTCGGACCATTCTTTTGACCAAGAAAAACAACTACTTGAGAACTTGTAAAATAATGTGAACAACCTCCACAAGTGATGAAAAAAACAAATGCCCAAAGCAATAGCATTGTCAACATCCCCCACCCAAACATGTTGCCATTGGCACTAAAACCAATATAAGGTTCAAAGGAAAAAGCGTGCCACTTGAGTTTGCAAAAACCCAAACACTTGTTTATTTTGAAACCAACTCTTTTTGTATTGTTAGTGGCTACTAGTACACTAGAAACATTTTCCATTGAAGTTTCCCATTTACCTACAATTTTATTTTTTTGAAGGATTAAAGTTTGTAGCCCAAATGGCCATCATTGATAGGAAGATTAAACAAAATACTTATTTTTTACTATGTGACATATAAAGTCAATAAATCAATAAGTTTTAATGACTATTTTTTTTCCCATTGCCTACTTCCACCCACAAGCCTAAAGCCTAGGTGCTTGTTGTAAACTTGGAGTTTGGAGGTTTAAGTTTTGGTTTTTTTAAGTTCGAAGGTTGGGGTTTGAGGGTTTAATTTCGAAGGTTTGAAGTTTGAGGATTTATAATTTGGGTTTTTGGATTTGCAATTTTGGTCTTAAGGTTTGTAAAAGGGTTTAAGTTCTAAGGTTTGGATTTTGGGTTTTTAGAGTTTGCAAATTTGAGTTTACGATTTGGGTTTTAGGGTTTAATTTGAAGTTTTTGATTTTTCAAGTTTGGGGATTTGGGTTCAAGTCTTGGTTTTTTTAGGTTTAGGATTAAGGTTTTGAGGTTTAGGGTTTGATTTTAACATTCAATTTTTTGAATTAAGGTTTTGGGACTTGGGGTTTTAATTTTTAGGTTTTAGATTTTTAAGTGGAGGTTTAAGGTTTTTGATGTCTATTTCTTAAAGTTTAAAGTAAATTTTGAAAGGTATTATCTTGTATAGTGTCAAGGATGATGAACTTCTTAGAAAATGTGTTTGACAATTTGCATGTATATACGAAATTTCAAAGTAAAATATCAACTCAAAATGTGCATTTAGGTGTATGTTATGTTGAAGGGACAAATGTAAGGGTCAAAACAATATATAACAAACCAATGTGTTAACTTTGCATTTATGACTAATGTCCTTTTTGGGTCCATTTTCCCAGAAAACATATTTTCCTAAAGAGGAATTTTCAAATGAAATGTTTTGAAACTTTTTATATATTGTATTTATAGTTGCCCCAATATGTCATGTTTTTTTACAATCAAATTTGGAGAAATACAAATTTTTGAAAGTGCACAAATTTTGCCAATTTTTTTGTTTCATCTTGAAAATTTGTTATAATTTCAAATCATACCAAAACATGTTAACATTTTCAAGTTTAATTCTTTATATTATAAGCTATAAAATTTTTAAAAACAACATATACATTGCATCACATTTACATGTCAAAAAGGACTCATAAACTTTTTTTAAACCTTAATTTTTTATAAACAATTTTTTTTTTAAAATGAAAATTTGAGTGTTTTTTAGATGTGTCTAATAGTAGCTTATTATTGTAGAAAAATTGAGGATGAAATAAATTGTATTATGAAAATTAAAGGGCCCTTTATGAAAGTAGTGTCATTGAATGAAGTTGTTAAATATCCTTTATTCAAACCAACTTTGATATTGGAATTTTGTTTGATTCATTTTAGATTTTTCAATATCCATATTATTCAATAAATACAACTTTCCATGATTCACATGCCATTAAAGTGGCACCACATAGACAAATGTAACCAAAATTGTAAAAAAATTAACATTTTGACATCAATTTTGGCTCATTTGAACTCATTTGCACTTGTGTAAGGTCTACACAAAAAAGTTCATTGGAATTATTAAGATTGGGCTAATGTAAGTCATTGGGTGAAGTTGGATATATATATATTTGGATTATAAATTAATCAATTGAATTATATACATAAATAGGTTATTTTTAAAATGTGTATGACCCCATGATCTAAAAGTAGATCATTCATTCAGTTTAAATGTGTCACAATTTTAAACATGGCATTTACAATTTAAATTTTATTCAATTGAATTATTGTGAATCATCACTAATAAATGGTTCACATTTAATAAATTACTAAATATGCATGGCTCACATTTGATTAATCACTAAATGAGTTATAAAACAATCTAATGTGCATGATTCACATTTGATAAATCACTTGGCAAATCATTTAGGTTTGTAGAACTTTAAGAAATTTCTCATGATTTTTTAAATTTTATATTTAAAAGGAAGTTCATGCTTGTTGTGGAGATGTTTACACAAGAAAATATTGCATCTTATTTATACATGTTTTGTACAGGTTTTAGATCAATAACAACAATGCTTAAATAATAGGAACCTATGAAAAACATGAATTATTTCTTTTAACACCAAATGTGTTTTTAGATTTCATTTATCATTCAAGACATCAATTATAATTAAATTTTGGGGATTCAAAAAAAATCTAAGAAAAAATGAATGTTTTGAAAAAAAACAAAAAAAAATTGCACAATGTTTTTGTAAACAAAACCTTATATGCTATAATTTAGATAAACAATATATGATAGATAATATTTTCTATTTAGAGATTAAGAAAATGTTTTTTTGTGAAATTATGCTACAAAATCATAAATTGGACTATTTTGATTTTAATAATTTAATAAATATTTTAAATTTCATATATGTAGATTTTAAAAAATAAAATAAAAATTTAAATGCCGAGATTGGTTGGTTAAAGTAGAGTTGAAAATGTTAACATTAAAAAAGGTACAAATTTTTTAAGTTTTTAATTTTCAAAACATGAAATGTTAATTTTATCATCATCACTAAGCATTAGTGGTTCAAGTTCACATACCAATAAAGTTCTTGAGGAACAAAAAACTATTGGTGAAGTAAAAGTCATAGTATCAAAACCCCAACCTAAACCACAACCTATTAAACCATGTATTCAAATAAGAACAACACTTAATCATTTTGGTCAACCACAAATAAACAACTTTAGACTATGCCTTCAACTACTAATTTAAATGTCATGTGTAGTGAAAGGGTTACTAACACTCATAATAGTTAATATCTTGTCAATATTGTTCTTGAAAAAATATATTTGAAAAGAATATCAAGTTTGGAAATGGCGAGTCTTTGTAAAGAAATCCATCAAGAAAATAATTATAGTTTTATTGTGAGCTAGTTGGGGTCATTGGAAGTTTCCTTATACATGAAAAGAGACCTTGAAAGTTAAATGAGAGTTAACAATGGGATAGTAAATAGTTTAGTGCTTAATATTTGACTTGATTCATTGAAGCTAGGGGCTTTATAGTTGATGAAATAATAATAAAAAGGACAATAGAAGTGATAAACAAGAACCCATGAGTGTTATAAATAGTGGTCCAAACAGTTCATTTCACAATCAAACATGAATCTTAAAATCAATTAAAAATCATGTAATTGACCATGGAATAAAATGAAAAATTAAATGAACCATTTTTCATACCCAAAAACTAGTAAGAGCAATAACATGGAGAGAAATTTGTTGATAATTCAATGTTACAAAATTTGAAATATTTTTAGTAGACAAAATTCAAATACATTTGATTGAACCAATGAAGGCAAGAGACACCTTAGATGGGGTTAGGAAAATATTTCAAAACTCTTGAAAATATGATTAATGTTATTGCCCAAACCAAATGACTAGTAATTGAAGAGTTCATTCATTTTGAAGTAAACCTGGAAATGCTCCAAAACACGACAAGGATGTTCAAGAAGAAGAAAAAAATGAAGGCAAAGGTTTAGATTCCAAGCCTTTCCAATTAAAAAAATATATGATCTCTATTCAATCCTGAAGGATGTGGGATTTCAAAAAACAAACATCATGATTGTGCAATGAATGACAATGGCATCATTTGTTTTGAAGGAGTTAAGGAAGGGGGGGGGGGGGGGGGGGGGGTATTATGTGGGGATGAAACCAA
>Ga0116231_10006232_pt1 | contig 22908 bp, 19 predicted proteins | sample S1TSphgellanicum_2_FD_89695 | JGI IMG/M metagenome (GOLD analysis project Ga0116231, IMG submission 89695) | Host-associated microbial communities from peat moss isolated from Minnesota, USA - S1T2_Fd - Sphagnum magellanicum MG | ecosystem: Host-associated > Plants > Peat moss > Unclassified...
AAGCTCACGAAGATGCTTTGCCGAGCGCTCTGCTTTGCAATCTGGGAATTCTGCAAGACCGTCAGTCCGTGAAAGCTGGCAGTTCTTAACCTCGAGCCAACAGGGCGGGCGTCCTTGGTTCTCGAGCAGAAAGTCGATTCGGCTGGCCTCGCCGCCATACTTTACTTCAGGTCTGATCGACGCATAGCCGACCAGTTCGGCGATCGACCCGGCCTCGAGGGCCTCGGCGACCATGCGATTGGGGTTTTGGGTGTTGACGCCGACCAGACCTCCGTTCGCCTCGACCAGCTCCAGGGTCAGCGGCAGCTTTCGGACGGCTGAGCGACGATCGGAGCACCAGACCCCGAGGCCGGGGCTGTTCAATCCGAGCATAGCGCCGGGGTTGGGCACGTGGACGGTTGTATCGACGCCGTCGTCCAGCGCCACATCAGCGAGGAAGCGCTTGTAGCGCCGGACCAGCACGCCACGGCGCATGGGTTCAGGAAATCGCATGGTTTAGCTTCTAATAATCCGCCTGGTCGCGCGAAAGCAGGGCCCGAGGCTTTTCACGGGCGCGCCAGGCTTTAGATAGGCCGTCCTCCCCGCCTTCGCGGGGTCAACGGAGACGTGTCCATGGCCGTAGGTGAAGGCGTTCAAGCTGCGGTTCTGATCATCGGCGACGAGATCCTGTCGGGCCGCACCCAGGACACCAATCTGCGCGACATCGCCCAGTACTTCGCCGCTCATGGGGTCGACATCGCCGAAGCGCGCGTGGTCGGGGATGTGGAGGAGGAGATCATCACAGCGCTCAATCACCTGCGCCGGCGTTACGCTTATGTGGTCACGACCGGCGGCATCGGGCCGACCCACGACGACATCACGGCCGACTGCGTGGCCAAGGCCTTCGGCGTGACCCTGTTCGAGCATCCCGAGATCATCGCCATGATGACTGAGCGTTGGGGCGGTGCGCTCACGCCCGCCCGGCGGCGCATGGCGCGTGTGCCCGAAGGGGGGACCCTCGTGAAGAATCCAGTGAACGGGCCTCCCGGCTTTCAGATCGGAAACGTCTTTACCCTGGCCGGCGTGCCGCAGATCATGCGCGGCATGCTCGAGGACGTCGGTCATCGGCTTGAGGGCGCCGCTGTTGTGGTGTCCAAGACCGTTCGGGTCGAAGGTTCAGGCGAGGGCGTAATCGCAGAGCCCCTCGAGGCGGTGGCCAAGGCGCATCCTAAGCTCTCGCTTGGGTCTTATCCCTTTTTTGGCCCGGACGGGTATGGCTCCAGTCTCGTGATCCGGGGCCGCGATCCTGTGGAGGTCGACACGACCGCGCAGGAGCTGATCGCCGCGCTAGAGGCCGCCGGCGTCGAGGGCGTCAGGCCGCCGGAGGCGCTTTAAACCGTTCGCTATGCTCTGCGCCAGAGCGCTCCCAAGGCGCGCGCTAGGATGCTCGCTTCAACCTTTGTCGTCGCAGCCCTTGCGGGGCAAGGAGAAGGGCCCCGGCCATCTTCGCCCGGCGGACCCTTCGCGCGCGGCGACCCTGAGGGGGCCTCCGAAAGAACACCCCCCCTTGGCCGAACCCCTAACCGCCGTGCACGAGGCGGAGGAACTCCATCCGGGTGCGCTGGTCATCGCGGACCACCCCCAGCAGGCTCGAGGTGATAAGAGAAGAGCCCGGCGTATTCACCCCCCGCAGCGTCATGCACGAATGTTCGGCTTCGATCACCACCCCGACGCCGTGCGGGTTCAGCACCTCCTGGATCGCATTGGCGATCTCGGCGGTCAGTTTCTCTTGGATCTGCAACCGCCGGGCAAAGCCGTTTACGACCCGAGACAGCTTGGAGATGCCCACGACCCGGTCTCGCGGCAGATAGGCCACGTGGGCGACGCCGGTCACCGGCAACATGTGATGTTCGCAGCAGGAGACCACTCGGATATCCTTCAGGACCACGAGTTGGTCGTACCCGCCGACCTCCTCGAAGGTTCGCTCAAGATAGGATCGCGGATCGGTGTCATAGCCGGCGAAGAGTTCGCGATAGGAGCGCACGACGCGTCCAGGGGTGTCGATCAGTCCTTCGCGGTTGGGATCGTCCCCGGCCCAGCGCAGCAGGGTCCGCACCGCCGCCTCGGCCTCCTCAGACGTCGGCCGGCCGTTGTCGTGCGGCGTCTTGGGCGGCAGCGGGCCCTCATCATCGAAATCTGGCGTACGCGACACAGAGCCCCTCCTTTTGGTTGGCGCTTAGCTGGGGACGACACGGCGTCGGTCAAGCGCGGAAGGCCAAACGGGCGTCCGTATCGGAGTTGTTAACCATGTTTGGCGAGGGTCGAGCCCATCCCCACGGTAGGGGAGCGGCTTGCTGACGGAGTATTTTATGAACGGCGCAGAGGTTTTGGATATCGGGCGCGACGCGATCTGGCTCGCCATTCAACTCGCAGCGCCGGTCTTGATCGTGGGCCTCGTCGTTGGGGTCGGCATTGGGCTTCTGCAGGCCCTGACCCAGGTGCAGGAGGCGACCCTCGTCTATGCCCCAAAGATCATCGCCATCTTTCTCGCCCTCTTGGTCACCCTTCCGCTGATGGGCGCCTTGATGGGGGGCTTTATGCGCGAGATCGCCACCCGTATCGCCTCGATGTGAGCGTCCGATGACGCTCATGGAACACTACGCCCTGCCCGAACAGATCTACGGTGCAGCTCTGGTGTTCGCCCGGGTCGGGGCCTTCTGCATGCTGATTCCTGGGGTGGGGGAGACCAGCGTGCCGGTCAATATACGCCTGGCCTTTTCGCTTCTTCTGGCGATGGTGCTCTATCCGATCGTGCGATCCAGCCTGCCGGCGATCCCAGCCACCATTGACGCCCTCGCTGCGCAGGTGACGATCGAACTTCTGATCGGCCTTGGGATCGGCGCCCTCTTGCGCCTGTTCCTCGGCGCCCTGGCGATCGCTGGAGAAGTCGTATCGCTTCAGACCACCCTCAGCTTTGCGCAAACGGCGAACCCGACCGAGGCCCAGCCCACCGCCACGGTCGGATCCTTCCTGACCTTGCTCGGCCTGACCCTGATCTTCGCGACGGATCTGCATCATGTCTTTCTGGCCGGAGTGATCCATTCCTACGCCCTGTTTCCAGTGGCGAGGCCTGCGCCGATCGGCGATTTCGGGCAGCTGGCGGTGCGGATGACGGCGGAGACCTTCGCCCTCGGCATCCAGCTTTCGGCGCCCGTTATGGTGTTTTCTTTGGTGTTCACCGTCGCGACCGGGTTCATCGGCCGCGCCATGCCCCAGTTTCAGGTGTTCTTCGTCGCCTCGCCGCTGACGGTGCTTTTGGGACTGTCGGTGTTCGCCCTCAGCCTCGGTGTGTTCGGTCTGGTGTGGATCGAGCGGTATCGCGCCTTCGCAGAGAGATTGGCCTGATCCATGGCGGAGGAACGCAACGACGGCGCTTCGCGCACAGAAGAGCCGACAGCCCGCCGGCTGGCCGAAGCGCGCCGCCAGGGCGATGTCCCCAAGTCGATGGAGCCGCCGGCCTTCTTGGCCCTCGCCGCCACGGCCGCGATGCTGGTCGGCATGGGCGGGGTGATCTCGCATGACATCGCCTCTAAGCTGCAGGTCTTTATCGCACGGCCCGATACCTTCGATATGTCCGGCGCGGGCCTGGTCAAGGTCTTGGGCATGGCTCTGCAGGCGGCCGCGCCGGCGGGCTTGATCATGCTGGCCGCGATGACGGCGGCGGTGGCGGGCAATCTCGTGCAGACCGGTCTGATCTGGGCGCCGTCCAAGCTGATCCCAGATCCCGGCAAGATCAGTCCGATGAGCGGCTTTAGCCGCCTGTTCGGGCCGGATGGGCTGATGAATTTCTTTAAGTCGGTCGCCAAGATGCTGGCGGTCGGCTGCACGGCCTACCTCGTCCTGCAACCCAGAGCCGCCACGCTGGCGGTGCTCGGCCGGCTCGATCCCAGCGCGATTCTGCCCCTGGCCGCTCAATGGCTTTGGGCCCTCGGGGTCGGGGTGCTTATCGTGTTCGGCGTGCTCGCCCTCGGCGATTTTCTTTGGCAGCGCCAGCGTTTCATGCAGCGGATGCGGATGAGCCGCGAGGAGCTGAAGGAGGATACCAAGGAGTCAGAAGGCGACCCTCTGGTCAAGGCCAAGCTGCGCCAGAAGCGGATGGCGGCCTCGAAGCGGCGGATCATTCAAAGCGTCCCCAAAGCGACCCTCGTGGTCATGAACCCGACCCACTATGCTGTGGCCCTTCGCTATGTGCGCGGCGAAACCCCTGCGCCTGTGTGCGTGGCCAAGGGGATCGACGCGCTCGCCCTCAAGATCAAGGAGGTGGCCCTGGCGCATAACATTGCGGTGATCGAGGATCCGCCCCTGGCGCGCGCGCTCTACGCTGCGATGGAGATTGATGAGACGATACCCCGCGAACACTTCGAAGCGGTGGCCAAGATCGTCGGTATGATCCTCGGCGTCGGGCGCCGCCGCAGCCAAGCCAACGCGCCGCGGCCAGCGCGGCTTTAGGGCTCTAAGGGTGGGGGGCCAGGATCGATCTTGGCGCCGGGACCCAAGCGCCCATGGTCTCAATACGCTGGATCCTGAGGCCACTCGCGCCAAGGCGGCGGCCGTTGGGGCGCGGGCGGCGCCTCGGCGAGCAAGGCGGGCTTCGCTTACGGCGGGTTTAATTCAACCGCCATCGTGTCACAGACCGCGCGGCGTTAACGACAAGCGCCGACCGTTGCGCCATACTCGGTCGCTCAAGTTGGGGCGGTTTGGATGAGCCTGGATCTCGAGACGCCAGGGAGGCGCAAGCCAGCGCGCGAGCACAGGCCGCTGGTGGACCCCCTGGCGTTGGCGGCGGCTGTGTTCTTCATCATCGCCGCCGGGGCTGCGGCTTATCCGGCCCTGAAGGCCGGGCCGATCACCGGTCCCGGCCTCTTGCTGTTGGTCGGTATCGGCGGCGTGGCCCTGGCGGGCGTTTTCACCTTCATCTCGGGCGATGCGCCGGCCCGTGAGGCGCCGCGCCTCGAGCTTGCGCCAACCCTTGTCGCCTCCCTCAGCGAGGCGGCCTGCGTGGCCAAGTCCGACGCACGGATCATCGCCGCCAACGCCGCCTGGCGTGAGGCCGTCGGCGCGGGCTCGCGGCTGCCCAAGTCCGGCGGAGGCCTCTACGCCGCCCTGCTCGACGCCAAGCGCACGGGCCGGGGCGAGGCTGAGTGGCGCGAGCGCACCTTGAGGGTGACAAAGGTTGCGGGCGGCTTGCTTTTGGTGCGCGCGCTCGAGCCCGCGGCCGCGCGCGGCCTGACCGATCCCGTTCCGCCCACGCCGCCCGCACCCATGGCTCCGCCCGCGACCCTTGACCCCTTTGCGGCTTCAGCCCCGTTTGGCGCGGCCCTGCTTGAGGGGCAGCAGCCGTTCGAGGCGGTGATCCTTGAGGCCAACAGCGCCCTCATCGCCCTCACAGGCGGAAAGGCCGAGGCGGGCCTGCGCTTCGGCGACCTCATCGAACCCTCAGGCCTTGGCGAGGCCGCACAGCGGCTCATGGACAAGCCCGGATCCCCGGTCGAGGTTCGTCTGGCCGACAGCGGCGGCAAGGTCGCCCACCTTTACCTCACCCGCGCCGACGGCCGGCTCGTGGCCTATCTGATCGACGTTTCGGAGCATAAGCAGGTAGAGCTCCAGCTTGCCCAATCGCAGAAGATGCAGGCCATCGGTCAGCTGGCCGGCGGAGTCGCGCACGACTTCAACAATCTTCTGATGGCGATCCAGATGCAGCTCAGCGAGCTTTTGCAGCGCCATCCGGTCGGCGATCCTTCCTATGAGGGGCTGAACGAGATCGGTAAGACCGCCGTGCGTGCGGCGGACCTGGTGCGCAAGCTCCTGGCGTTTTCCCGCAAGCAGACCGTGCAGCGCGAGACCCTCGAGCTTGGCGAGCTGATCTCCGAATTCGAGGTCCTTTTGCGCCGACTGCTGCGTGAGGACGTCAAACTAGAGAACGATTACGGACGCGACCTGCCCCTCGTGCGCGCCGACAAGAGCCAGCTTGAAACCGCGGTGATGAACCTCGCCGTAAATGCACGCGACGCCCTCAGAAGCCATGGCACTGGCGATGGGGGCCCTGCGGTCGTGCGCATCCGGGTCGCCCGCCTTGCACGGACTGACGCGGTGGCGCTCGGCTATCCTGGCTGTCCTGACGAGGGCTGCGCGCTCATCGAGGTGTCGGACAACGGACCGGGGATCCCGCCGTCCGTTATGGACAAGATCTTCGAGCCGTTTTTCACCACCAAACCGCAGCACGAGGGAACAGGGCTCGGCCTCGCCACGGTTTACGGCATCGTCAAACAGGCGGACGGCTGGATCTGGGTCGAGAGCGAGCCTGGACACGGGGCGGCCTTCCGCATTTTCCTTCCGATCTATACCCCCGCTCCGGCCCTGGAGCCGGCATCCCAACCGGCGCACGCGCCTCTGAAGTTCAAGCCGACGCCGCGCGACCTTTCCGGAGTGGGCCGGATCCTTTTTGTGGAGGACGAGGACGCGGTGCGCATCGTCGCCGCCCGCTTACTGCGCGCCCGCGGCTATGAGGTGATCGAGGCCGCCGACGGCGAGGAAGCCCTTGAGCTCGCCGAGCAGCACGCGGGCGAGATCGACCTGCTCATTTCCGACGTGGTCATGCCAGGTCTTGATGGTCCGGCCCTCTTAAAGAAGGCCCGTCAGTTCCTCGGGGACGCCAAGGTCATGTTCATCTCAGGCTATGCGGAAGCTGAATTCTCTGACCTTTTGGAAGGTGAGAGCGACATCACTTTTGTCGCAAAGCCGATCGACATAAAGGTCCTGGCTGAGCGGGTGAAGCAGCAGTTGCAGTCCTAGCCGCCCCTCGGGCGCGCCGCGCTCCCGAACCCGACCGCCCGCCCCGCGCCCTTCAAAAACCGCCAAGGCTTGGCGCTTGAGGCATGGGCGGTTCGCCGCCAAAGACGCGCGAGAAACAAGCCCCGGCCCAAGGGAGGCTTGATGGCTGTGTTCAGCCCGTGAGGCTCCGTTGGATCGCGGGCCCCGGACGGGGTCGCGCCCTGGGCTTGGTGGCCCATCACGGCGAGCCATATTCCCGGCGCCCTCCTAGGATGGGATGCGCCCGGCCAGGTTGGGTATTGTGAGAAGGAACGCGCATGATCGACCGTCGCCGCCTCGTCGTCTCAACAGCGGCCGCGGCCGCTCTGCCTATGGGCGCCATGGCCGCAGAACCTGCATCGCCCGAGGCTGCGCGGTTGAACGCTCTGATGGATGATTTTGTGCAGCGGAACCTGCGTCGCTCGCCTGAGACAGCCACCGGCCTTGGCCTCGATGTCGGGCCTCTGGCGGGTGAGAAATACCTCCTCGACGACCGCTCCCTGGCGGCTTCCGCCGCCGACAAGGCAGAAAACTTCAAACGCCAGAAGGAGCTTGCGGCGATCGACCGTCGCAGGCTGACCGGAATGGATGCGGTGAATTATGACACGCTAGCCTACGTCCAAGACATCCAGGCTGAGGCTGACCGACAGTTCAATTATGGCGGCTCGGGCTCGGGCGCGCCCTACATTCTCACACAGCTCTCCGGCGCATACGCCCAGACGCCGGACTTTCTAGACACCCAGCATTCCATCGCCACGCGCGCTGACGCAGAGGCCTATCTCTCGCGTCTTTCGGCGTTCGCCAAAGCCATGGACCAGGAGAGCGCCCAGGTGGACCATGACGCCGGCGTCGGGGTTATTCCGCCTGATTTTGTGATCGACACCACCCTAAAGCAGATGCAGAGCTTTGCGGACACGCCGGCGGACAAAGCGACCCTGGTTCTGTCTGTGGCGCGGCGCGCCAAGGACAAGGGCATAGACGGAGACTGGGCAGGACGGGCGAGCAAGATCTACGAGGGCGAGGTTTTGCCCGCGCTGCAGGGTCAGATGGCCCTTCTACGCGCCCTTCGCACCCGCGCTGTCCATGACGCCGGGGTGGGCCGACTGCCCAAGGGCGAGACCTACTATCGGATCTCCCTAAAGAATTGGACCACCAGCGACCTTTCGCCGGAGGAAACCCATCGGCTCGGCCTCGAGCAGGTGGCGCTGCTCAATGCTAGGCTTGATGAGGCGTTCCGGGCCCAGGGCCTCTCCAAGGGCGCCCCGTGGGAAAGGCTTCGGGCTCTCTTCGCCGATCCGCGCTTTCTCTATCCCAATACCGACGCCGGCAAGGCCAAGCTGATCGCGGACCTTAACCTGAAGGTCGAGGCCGTGCAGGCCAGGCTGCCGGCCTGGTTTGCGACCCTGCCGAAGGCCAAGGTGGAGATCCGCCGCGTGCCGGCGGCGATCGAGGCCGGCGCCTCGTCCAACTACCAGTCCGGGACCCTCGACGGGTCAAGGCCCGGCGCCTACTACATCGTCCTGCGCGACACGGCCGAGGACCCATCCTGGCTTATGCCGACGCTGACCTATCATGAGGCCATTCCCGGACACCATCTCCAAGGATCCCTTGCGCGCGAGGCCGACCTGCCGATGATCCGTAAGCTGATCTGGTTCTCGGCCTATGGCGAAGGCTGGGCGCTTTACGCCGAGCAGCTGGCCGAGGAGATGGGCATGTACGACACCGACCCGTTTGGCCGCATTGGCTATCTTCACGACGCTCTTCTGCGCGCAGCGCGCATCGTCATGGACACGGGCCTTCACAGTCAAGGCTGGTCCCGCGAACGGGCGATCGACTACTTCATTCAGAACCAGGGCGATCCGGACTCCGCGGCGATCAGCGAAGTCGAACGCTATTGCGTCTGGCCGGGACAGGCCTGTAGCTACATGGTGGGAAAACTCGAATGGCTGCGCCTTCGCGCCAAGGCGCAAGCGGCGCTCGGAAATAAGTACGATGTCCGCCGTTTTCATGACGCTGGCCTCCTCAGCGGGCCGACGCCGTTGAAAGTGTTGGATACGGTGATCGACGGATACATCGCTGAAACGCGGAGAGCCTAGCTCTGCAGATGAGCGGGCGAGGGCTGCGGGGCAGGGGCGCTAAGGCGCCGCTCCCACGTCGGGACGGACCTGGCGTCCCGGTTTGGCGGGCAAAAACACAGGTATGGGGACGACGCATGACGACACGGCGAGAAGTGATGGCCAGCGCCGCCGCGGCCGGAGCCCTGACGGGGCTAGGCGGGCGCGCCACGGCGAACGATGCGCAAGGCCATGCGCGCCTGAAAACCGTGTTCGACCGCATGGCCGACAGCTACCTGTCCTTCCACCCTGAAACCTCGACCAGCCTTGGACTCGACAAGGGCAAGCGCGCCTCACAGAAGCATCGGCTCGACGGTCGGACCCTGGCCGATATCGCCGCGGACAGCGCCTTCTGCGCCGCCTTCGCCGGCGAGCTCAACTCGATCCCTGACGCCGCCTTGTCGCCGTCTGCAAAGATCGACAAGGCGACGATCCGCTACGCCCTGATGCTCGGTCACGACGCCAAGCCCTTCGACTTCGGGACCAACAGCCTCACGTCTGCGATGAACGAGGCGCAGTCTCCGCACGTGGTCGACCAACAGAACGGCGCCCTCCACAACGTTCCGGAGATGCTGGACAGCGAGCATCAGGTGGCGTCCGTCGAGGATGCGATCGCCTATATCGACCGGCTGCATCAGATGGCGCTCGTGCTCGACCAGGAGACCGAGCGCATGAAGATCGACGCGGGGCGCAGCGTTCTGCCGCCGAGCTTTCTTTTGACCACCGCCGTCGGCGAATCCGAGGGCTTTTTGAACACCCGGCCCGAGGACCAGCGCCTCGCCACGGTCTTCAAGTCCAAGCTCGATAAAGCGCGCCTGCCCCCCAAGATGCTTGAGGAATGCGTCCATGTGATCAATGCCGAGATCATGTACGCAGCCAAGCGCCAGAACGAGCAGCTCAAGGCCATGCTGACCCGCGCGGACGACCGGGCCGGGGTGTGGCGGCTCGCCGAGGGCGAGGCCTACTATGCCTGGTGCCTACGGGTCGGCACCACCAGCCTGCTCACGCCGGAAGAGGTTCACCAGGTCGGCCTTGAGCAAAGCCGCGAGATCGATGCGCAGATGGACAGTCTGCTGCAAAAGCAGGGCCTGACCCAGGGCGCTGTCGGCGACCGCATGAGCGCTCTCAGCGGCGACCCGCGCTTCACTTTCCCGGACACGCAGGCTGGGCGCGAGCAGATCGTCGCTTACCTCAACGAGCGGATCGCGGCTGCGCGCCAGCGCTTGCCGGAGATTTCCAATCTGCACATGAAGGCGCCGGTGATTGTGCGTCCTGTGCCGGTAGACATCCAGGACGGCGCCGCGCTCGGCTACATGAACTCCGGCGCCATCGACGGGTCACGCCCTTCGATCTATTACATCAACCTCAAGTCGACAACGAACTGGCCAAGGTTCGCCCTGCCTGACCTCACCTACCACGAGACGCTTCCTGGGCACGCGTGGCAGGGCGCCTACCTGACCGAAGCCGGCAGGACACCCTTGATCCGCATCATCCTGTCGGGCTTCAACGCTTACGTCGAGGGATGGGCCCTTTACGCCGAACAGCTCGCCGATGAAATCGGCCTTTATGACGAGGATCCATGGGGCCGGCTGGGTTATCTTCAGGGACAGAAGTTTCGGGCTGTGCGGCTCGTGGTCGATACCGGTCTGCACGCCAAACGCTGGACCCGCGAACAGGCGATCGACTGGGCGGTTCAGAACGCGGGCCGCAGCCGCGCCGCCATGACCAGCGAGATTGACCGATACTGCTCATGGCCGGGGCAGGCCTGCGGCTATAAGGTCGGGCACAACGAGATCGTTCGACTTCGCGAGAAGGCCCGTTCGGCCATGGGCCCACGCTTTACCCTGCAGGGCTATAACGACGCGGTGGTCGAAGCCGGGGCCACACCCCTGACGGTCCTTGGGACGGCCGTGGATCGATATATCGCCACCGGAAAGCTTGGATAAGGCAAAGTCGCCCGCATAAGGGCCACCGAAGGCGTATCCTCTCTTGATCCCGAACGCGCCGATGATCCGGCTCAAGCAGACGAGGATCGATCGGCGAGCGCTTACCGGTCGAACTTGGTCGACAGGACGATTGAGGATGTGGTCCGCTCGACCCCATCCAGTTCCCCGATTGCGTCGATCACCGCGTCAAGTTGAGCCATGGAAGGGGATGCGACGAGGGCCAGGAGGTCGAACACCCCCGATACCGATTCCAGCCGCCGAACCGCCGGCTGTTTGCGAACGGCCGCGGCGACCACGCCGGTTTGTTTTGGCCGGACGGTGATCATCACATAGGCGTGCACCTCGCCCCGGGTTTGGGCGTCCGACACCTTGACCGTATAGCCCGCCACCACGCCGGACTGCTCCAGCCTGCTAATCCGGCTCTGCACGGTGGTTCGCGATAGCCCAAGGGCGCGGGCCAGTTCGGCCACCGGCGCGCGGGCGTTCTCACGAAGGCGCGCCAGCAGGGCTTGATCCAGGGCGTCCATCGTCAGGCTGATCTCAAACCCCATCATATCGCCGAAACCATGGCTTCATATCGTCAAGTTGGCAATGGAAACCGCCGTCGACGCGAATCACCCTGCCGTACACGGCAGAGGGAGCGGATCATGAAGCGGGTTGTTATCGTCGGGGCCGGCAAGATCGGCTCGATCGTCGCAGAGCTTCTTGCGGGGTCGGGTGATTATCGCGTGACGATCGCCGATCGCGACGACGCGAGATTGGGCGGTCTCAGTCCGGCGATCGAGCGCCAAACCCTCGATATCGGCGATGCGGGGGCTCTTGAGACTCTGCTGCAGGGGCGTTTTGCGGTGATTTCCGCAGCTCCCTACCATCTGACCTGCCAGATCGCCTCTGCGGCTAAGGCGAGCGGTGCGCACTATCTTGACCTGACCGAGGACGTCGCTGCGACGCGCGCCGTGCGCGCCCTCGCCAAGGGCGCAAGAACCGCCTTCGTGCCCCAGTGCGGCCTGGCGCCCGGGTTCGTGTCGATCGTCGCTCATGATATGGCGAGCCGGTTCGACACCCTGAACGATGTGCGCCTGAGGGTCGGCGCCTTGCCGATCTACCCCTCCAACGCCCTCAGCTATAATCTGACCTGGTCGACCGAGGGGCTGATCAACGAATATTGCGAACCTTGCGAGGCGATTGTGAACGGCGAGCGGCGCGACACCTCAGCCCTCGAGGAGCTCGAGAGTTTCGCCCTGGACGGGGTCGCCTATGAGGCCTTCAACACCTCTGGCGGGCTTGGCTCCCTCTGTGAAACCCTTTCTGGGCGGGTCCGCAACCTGAACTACCGCACCATCCGATATCCAGGGCATGCGGCCATCTTGAAGCTGCTGCTCAACGACCTTGGCCTGCGCCGCCGGCGCGACGTCTTGAAAGACATCCTTGAGACCAATATCCCGGAAACGGCTCAGGACGTGGTCGTGCTGTTCGTGACCGTATCTGGCCTCAGAGGCGGGCGGCTTGTGCAGGAAACCTATGCGCATAAGGTTTACGCTGGCGAGGTGCGGGGCATCGCCATGAGCGCGATCCAGGCCACCACCGCCGCCTCCGTCTGCGCTGTGCTGGATCTTCTCAATGAGGGCGCGATCCCCCAAAAGGGATTGGTGCGGCAAGAAGAGATCGCCCTCAACGCCTTCCTCGAGAACCGGTTCGGCCGCGTCTACGCTCGGCCTGAAGATCGGCCAAAGGATCGAATTGATCCGGCCCCACGCCTGGAAGCGGCGGCATGAGCTTAACCGCACACGCGGCCAAGACCGCAGACATCTCGGTCCGAAGCGAAGCTCTGGCCGTCCTGGGCCGCCTCGGCGTTGAGATCGACGTCGCCGTCAACGCGGGGGCAGGAGACAGGCTTTTGGCGCGCTCGCCCATTACCGGAGAGGTCATCTGTCAGATCGGGGCGATCTCCCCAGAAAGGGCGGCCGGAGCCATCGACCGGGCGCATACGGCGTTTCTGACCTGGCGCACGGTTCCGGCGCCCCGGCGAGGCGAGCTGGTGCGGCTCTTGGGGGAGGAGCTTCGCGCCGCAAAGGCCGATCTTGCCCGGCTCGTCACCCTTGAGGCCGGAAAAATCGTTTCCGAGGGCCTCGGCGAGGTACAGGAGATGATCGATATTTGCGACTTCGCGGTCGGTCTGTCGCGTCAGCTCTATGGACTGACCATCGCCACAGAGCGGTTCGAGCATCGCATGATGGAGAGCTGGCTTCCCTTGGGCGTGGTCGGGGTCATTTCAGCCTTCAACTTCCCGGTCGCGGTCTGGAGCTGGAACGCGGCCCTGGCGCTCGTCTGCGGCGATGCGGTGGTGTGGAAGCCGTCGGAGAAGACGCCCCTCACGGCCTTGGCGGTGGAGGCCCTGTTCGCCCGCGCGGTCCAAAGGTTCGGCGCTGACGCGCCCGACGGCCTCATGAGCGTCCTCATCGGGGGACGTCGCGTCGGCGAGGCCCTGGTCGGCCATGCCCAGGTTTCTCTGGTGTCGGCGACCGGCTCGACGGCGATGGGGCGCGCGGTGGCCCCGCGCCTCGCTGAGCGGTTTGCGCGCGCCCTTCTTGAGCTCGGCGGCAACAATGCTGCGATCGTCGCGCCGAGCGCGGATCTGGAGCTGACCTTGCGCGGCGTCGCCTTCGCCGCGATGGGCACGGCCGGACAACGCTGCACGACCCTGCGCCGGCTCCTGGTGCACGACAGTCTCTATGAGGCCTTCGTGCCGCGGCTGAAGGCGGCCTATGACAGTGTCCGCGTGGGTGATCCGCGCGATCCCGATACTCTCGTCGGACCCCTGATCGATCCGCAGGCCGGCGCGGCCATGGCCGAAGCGCTGAACCAGGCGCGGGCGGAAGGCGGGAGGGTTCACGGCGGCGGACCCGTCGAGGTCGCCGGCGGCGTGTTCGTGCGCCCGGCCTTGGTGGAAATGCCGCGCCAGAGCGCGGTGGTCCTGCGCGAGACGTTTGCGCCGATCCTCTATGTGATGCGCTATCGCGACCTAGACGAGGCTATCGCCCTTCAGAACGCTGCGCCTCAGGGCTTGTCCTCGGCCATCTTTACCAATGATCTTAGAGAGGCGGAGCGCTTCGTGTCCGCCGAAGGATCAGACTGCGGGATCGCGAACGTCAATCTAGGCCCGTCGGGCGCGGAGATCGGCGGCGCCTTCGGCGGCGAGAAGGAAACGGGGGGAGGCCGCGAATCCGGCTCCGACGCCTGGAAGGCGTATATGCGGCGCGCGACCAATACGGTGAACTACGGCCGAAACCTGCCCCTCGCCCAAGGGGTCGTCTTCGAGGTCTAGGGATTTAAAAGGGTCCGCCGAAGCCTTGATCCCAGCCAAGGCCCGGAGGCGCATAGATCGGTCCGGCCGCTCTCGATCGCCTTGTCTCGCATCAGGAGCCCGTGACAGATCCCGAAGGGGCGCTGTCACGGACATCCTAAAGCGCCTAGTGGCGAACCGGCGCCGGCTGACCCATGGCGGCCGCTCTACGCTCTTCCGCCATCTTACGCTTCTTCATGACCGCCATGTGGTGTCCGACAGCGCACCCGGCTGCGGCGCCGAGGAGGGCATGCTTGTGCATGGTGACGTGGGCGGCGACCCCGCCGACGACGGCGCCGGACAGGCAGCCCACGGCGCCGGCCGAGGTCGCGGCCCCTGAGGCGGCGACGGCGAGCGACAGGGCGATGGCGACGGCTTTCATAAGGATATCCTCCTGGCCGGATTGGCCGAGTGTGTTCCTAGCCCATCATCATGCCGGCGCCGATCCGCTTGCTGGCTGCAAGCTCAACAGTTTTCCAGACAAACCGTCGCACTAAGGACAGCAGGGTCCTGCAAGGGCGAGTCTCACATGGACGTCGGCTCTACGGGGGGGCTAACCTTGGCGGGTGAACCAGGGGGACGCCAGAACCGGGCTCGACGCCTTGACCGGCAGGGAACGGGAGTGCCTGCGCCTGGTTTTCGCGGGTCTCAGGGCTAAGGAGGTCGCCGACAGCCTGGGCGTCTCAGACGCTACGGTGAACAACCATCTGGCCAGCGCACGGCGTAAGCTTGGAACCAGCGACAGCCGGCGCGCCGCGCGGCTGTTGTTTTCCATGGAGCGCGAGAGCGGCATAGTGAAAGAATGGCTAGATGAAACGACGACCATAGTCGCCGCCGCCGCCACAGCCCTTCATGAGGCCGTTCGCGACGAAGGGGGCAAGCGTGACTTCGAGACTACAATCATCACCGACAACGATCGGGATCGAGGGCAGGGTCTCGACCCTTCCCTGGCGACTGATCCGCGAGGCGTTGCGGGACCTGGCGCCGGCGCAGTCCAGCATGGTCGATTATCTGTTGAGCGACCTGATGGACCGGGCGTCGACGCTTTCGGAGCGCGAACAGGTGCGCGAGCTTATGATCGTGATCCTGTCCGGTCTGACCCGAAGCTTCCCATCCCCGCGAGAGATCCGACCGCTGGACAGTTAAATGCGGTTCAGAAGGCCCTGTGGATCGTGGGGCTGACGATCGGAATGGCGTTCGTGGCGGGTGCAGCCCTGCCGGGAATGCTGCTTCTGATCCATGCGTTGCAAAGCTTTGCCGCCGGAAAGCCACTTCTGGTGCGCTGACCCTTACAACACGCGCTTCGGCGCCGGAGACACCACAATGGACGACACTACAAGGACCCGCCTCGGGCGGGAAGGGACCCGTATTATCCATCAGATTGAGGATGCTCTCGACAACGCCATAGCCCTGCAGGGCCAGCTGATCAGCTTCCTGCCGCAGGCGAGGAAGGACGCGGGGCTTTCGGCTTTATTCGGCCAGGGCTTGTTCGACCATGCTAGCGAGCTTCTCAGCGACCTCACCCAAGCCCGCCGGCGGGTGATCGAGGCCCACCGCAGCGCCGAGGCCGTCGCCCGCTATGTGGGTTATGTGCGGGCGGACGGACCCGGCCAGAACAAGCCGCCGCCCGATAGTGTCGCGGGCGTGCCTGAAATGGCCGCAGCGTCCTCTGGCCTGCACGTGGTCGACAAAGCGGCGTGAGACTGCTTGCGGCGCGCCCGTGAGCTCGCCTGCGCCGGCGCTCGCTCTGCGATGCAGCTCCGGCGCAGGCGGCTTTGGATGAGCCGCCAGGAAGGAGTCTGACTCTCAGAATCTGAACCCTTTCCGCTCCAGATGACGCGGTCTGAGCGGAAGGGGTTCTTGCCACGTGTTGATGGGACAGGTTCAGAGCCATGAGCGCAGCAGAGGATGTGGCGCGCCATATCCATGGCAGTTTGCTCGACCTGCGCCGGCGGGTCGACGGCGACGTCGCGATCGCGGTCGCACGCGCTGTGGTGGAGGGGGCCAGTCGGGCGCTCGAGGACCTGATCGACGACGGCGAGCCGGCGCCGGGCGCTCTTGCCGTTCCTGGGGCGGTCAGCCCGCGCCCGACCCGATCCGCCAAACACTGAGCCCATCCTGCGCCTTCTAAGGTCGGAGCGGCCCGCGGGCGTCACCCCTTGGGACGCCGCGAACTCAGCGCATCCTGTCCGGCTTTTGGAGGGCGTTTCAGATCGGCCGCCCTCGGGCTAACCTAGCTTGATGTACTGGATGTTGAGCGGCCGGTTCCTGATCGAGAACGCCATCTACTACGCAGGGGGCGGGTTCGCCCTCTGGAAGGGAGGGCGGGCCGAACGATGGGTTGCGGCGGCGCTCCTGATCGAAAACACCATCAGCATACTGATTCAGGATCCGCACCCCGCCACCGGCCCGCGCTATCTAACGCTGGCGATGGATGCCGCGGTGCTCCTGGTCATCCTCTGGGTGGCGTTCAGCACGCCCCTGAGATGGCCCCTCCTGGCCAGCGCCCTACAGATCCTGTCAATCCTGACGTTTGTTGCGCGGATTATCGATCCGACCGTAGGATCCTGGGCTTACCTGACCATCGATATCGCCATCAGCTTCATCCTGATGGCCGCCGTGGTTTACGGCGCCTTTGTTCACGCCCGCAATCTGAGGGCGCTCAGGGCCCCTCGATCTAGTGCCCCGGACGGGCCATGACCTCGATCAGGTCGAGCAGGCGCTTGCGCGCGTCGCCTCTTGGGATGGTCTGGTAAAGCGAGACCAGGCGGCGAAGGTCGGGCTCAGCCGACATCCGGACCGCAAGGGCGTCCGAGCCGCCCTCTAGTCCGCTCGCGGGTAGGCCTTCGAAAAAGTCAGAGATGGAGACGCCCAGGACGAGGGCGGCTTCGTGAAGCTTCGACGCGCTAACCCGGTTTGTCCCACGTTCGTATTTCTGCACCTGTTGGAAGGTGAGGCCGAGGCGTTCGCCCAGCACCTGCTGGGACATGCCGATCGCTTTGCGCAACTGGCGCAGCCGCGCGCCAACGTGTTCATCTACCGGGTGGGCCATTCCATGCTCCAAAAGCGCGCGAAGCGCCGCCACATACACACCTGACGCGTCTGAAAATATTGATCAGATCGAGGCGCGTAAGTCTACGGCTCAGATTGAAATATTATGAACACATGCGCCGGGGAGCGCTCAGACGCTTGACGGTGCATAGAGAGAAGGCAGCATGTTTCTTGGCGGATACTCTAAGTCGGGCGGCCGACGTTCAACGAACCTCTGGCTGGGGTCGGGGCCGTCGAGAAGACACACAGATTGCCCGACGGGCATCTGAAATTCGCGCGCGTTACACGTTTGAAACTCACTTCCCCACAGGCACGGCAAGGGCGGTTGAAAAGCGCGCCTCGACGTGATTCCTGAGATTTAAGAAGACGTCGCGCACGGAAAACCCTTCGATGACATCGGACAGATCGTACTGGCTCGTAAAGTCCGAGCCCGCAAAATATGCCTTCAGCGACCTGGAGCGCGATGGACGAACCGTCTGGGACGGCGTGCGAAATCACCAGGCGGCGCTCTACCTAAAGGCGATGAGGCAAGGCGAGTTGGTGTATTACTACCATTCGCAGGAGGGACTGGCGATCGTGGGCGTGGCTGAGGTCGCCCGAGAGGCCTTTATCGACCCCACAGACCCGACCGGCCGTTTTGTCGCGGTGGAGCTCGCGCCGGTGAAGTCCTTGGCGAAACCTGTCGCCCTTGCCGCCATGAAAGCCCATCCCGCCCTTAGACATATGGCGATGTTCCGCCAGTTCCGGCTTTCGGTGTGCCCTGTGGCTCCAGAGGAGTGGGACGTGATCTTGAGGATGGCGGAAGATTAAGCGTCCTCGTACGGCGGGCTTCTAATCTGCGGGCCTCCGTCCGCAGGTCGCCGGATCGCGCCGCCCCGCCGCCCATGAGTGTCGGCGCGGGTGAAGTGCTCACGGCGCGAATGGAGCCGCGCTCGGCCTACGCCCCTCCTGCCCGACGGTCTTGAAGGCAGAATTCCGCCCGCGCGGGTGTTTGATCGCACTGTGGCGCTCGAGGCTGCGCCTGACGGTTATAGGGCGATGAACCCTCGCGACCCCTTGAAGGACATGGTCCGGCCGTGAGCACGGCGATGGCGCTGGCTGTGGTCTGGCAGCCTTTGCGCTGTGATTGAGACGCCTCAACACAACCGGTTTGGAGCGTTCTGGTCAGGGGCGTCCCGGGCCTTGCCGAAAAGCCCTGGCGGCCGAGAGGGCGGCTTTGACCGCGTGGGCGGCTCCAACCCGCGCCTCGAGCCCATTTGTCGCACCTCCCCTTTTCCTTTCCGACACACCTGACTTGCGAAAGGTGACGCTTATCGCGGAGCTTGATCGGCATGCCCCACAACGCACCGCAGTTCGGGCCAGTTTCGGAGCCGTCGCCGCAGCACCGGATCGAAACCATCACCTGGCGGCGTGATCCAAGACGCGTGCGGTTTACCCGCCTGATCGATGAGACGGCGCTCGCCGTTCATAACGTGACCGCGGCCATGGTTGCGACGACGATCTTAGCCGGTCTGCTGGCGAGCCGGATGTTGCCCTGGTCCGTCTGCGCCGCTTGGACGGGCGTCACTTTGGCGCTGGAGGCCTGGTGCTGGTCGGCCACCCGCGCACAGGACCGAAGCGACGGCCCAACCACGGCGGCGCGGTTGAGTTTCGTGATCAGTTACACAGGGATCAGCGTCTGGTGGCTGGTGATCAGCGTACTCTTGTGGCGATCGGGTTCGATCGAAGGCCATGCGACCGGCGCAGCGCTCTTCACAGTGGTGTGCGCCCTGGCCGTGATGCTGTTTTATAGCACGCCGCCGGTCTTTATGGCGGCGGGCATGGCCCCAGCGATCGCCGCCTTGGCGGTCATCGCTTTGGCGGGCGGCCTTACCTGGAGCCACATGATCCCCGTGTGGCTCATGCTCGCATCGAGCGCAATCTTCAGCTTCGGCCGGGCCATGGACTCCCCGTCTCTGCAGGCGCAGCAGAGGCGGATAAACGCAAGTCTGCGCGATTTCGAAATCCTCGCAGAGAACGTATCGGACGTGATCAGCCGCACCAATGCGAAGGGCGTGCGTGAGTATATCTCGCCGGGGTGTTTTGCGGTGTTGGGCTATCGTCCCGAAGAGCTGGTCGGGACGCGATCGGCGGACTTCCAGCATCCGGACGATCGGCCGCTTGTCGCAGCCTATATGAGGCGGATGATGGACGACCCCAGCCAGCCTGCGCGCGAGACCGTGCGCGTTCGCCATAAGGACGGTCGATGGCTTTGGCTGCAAGTCATGGGTCGCCTCTTGATCGAGGACGGCGCGCCCACAGGCATGATCGGGGTCAGCCGCGATGTTACCGAACAGGTGGCGGCGGAAGCCGCCCTCTCCGCGGCCAAGGCCGAGGCTGAGGCGGCCAAGGCTGAAGCGGAAGCGGCGAACCGAGCCAAGGCGGACTTTTTGGCCAACGTCAGCCACGAAATCCGCACCCCGATGAACGGCATCCTCGGCGCCCTTCATCTCTTGGAGCGCGAGCCGATCTCGGAGGCGGGGCGAGAGTTGATGCGCCATGCTGACGGCAGTGGGCGAATGCTGTCCCAGCTGCTCAACGACCTCTTGGATTTCTCGAAGATCGAGGCGGGTCAGCTCGACCTTGCCCCAGAGCCGATGAACGTCGGCGAGACCCTCCGCGCGGTGGTCGCACTCCTCGACGGGCAGGCCCGCGCCAAGGGCGTCGCTCTCAGCTACGCAGTCAGCGGCGAGGATCCTTGGATCAAAGCCGATCCGGTCCGCGTGCGGCAGTCTATGTTCAACCTTCTTGGCAATGCAATGAAGTTTACGGCTGAAGGACGGGTGACCGCGCGCCTCAGGATTGAGCCCCTTGATCCAGGGCCAGGGAGCCAGGGCCGTCGGCGTGTCAGCTTCGAGGTCGAGGATACGGGCATCGGCATCAGCCCGGAAGCGCAGGCGCATCTGTTCGAGCGGTTCCGCCAGGCTGAAGGCGACACGCAGCGCCGCTTCGGCGGGACCGGTCTTGGGCTCGCGATCACCAGCGCCCTGGCGCATATGATGGGGGGCGAGGTCACCGTCTCGAGCGCTCTGGCCCAGGGCTCGACATTCCGCATGGTGTTCGACGCGCCCTGTGCCGATCCTGTGGTCGTAGCGCCGGTTGAAGAGGGCCTTTTGGACGGCTTGAACATCCTTTTGGTGGAAGACAATGCGACCAACCGGCTCGTGGCGCGCACGATGCTGACGCGCCTCGGCGCTGAGGTTTGTGAGGCGCAGGATGGTCTGGCGGGAGTTAAGGCCGCCCGAGACGGCGCCTATGACCTGATCCTGATGGACGTCCAGATGCCGCGGATGGGCGGCGTCAATGCGACCCGCGCGATCCGCGCCTTGCCGAGCGCAGCGGCGTCCGTTCCGATCATTGGGCTGACCGCGAACATTATGGTGCACCAACGGGCCGAGTACCTGGCCGCCGGTATGAACGGGGTGGTCGGCAAGCCGATTTCTCCAGCGGCTCTGTTGTCCGAGATCGGACGCGTTATTGGCGAGTTGGACGGGGCGGGCGGTGAGGCGCTCTCCGTTCCGGCCATGGCTGAAGCGGGCTGAGGGCGGGCGCCCTCGGCGAAGGCTGGCCTGGCGAAGGAAGGGGTTGAGGGGCCGATCTCGGGCGTTCTTTTGCAGGCGACGGACATAGGGCCAAACGGCGCGGATGCGCCCCATGTCGGCCTCTCCAAGAGCGCCTCATAGCCCTCAAGCCGCCGCGCGCCCTAGGTCGCCGTCAGCGCAGGCTTTGCGCGTTCAGCGCGCACCCTTAGGCGCGCCGATCTAAGTCTTCAGCCACACGCGTCTGCGCGGCCAAGAAGAAAGGCCGCTTCTCGGGCGTTGCGGGTCAGCTTGGCCGCCGCCCGAAATTGCGAGCGGGCTTCGTCCAGCCGGCCCGCCCGAAACAGAAAATCGCCCCGCGCCGCCGGCAGGGGCGCGTAGCTCCGTAAGGCGGCGGCGCCCGCGATCTCGTCCACAAGTCGAAGGCCGACTTCGGGCCCAAAGGCCATGCTGTGCGCGATCGCCCGATTGAGCTCAACCACGGGCGAGGGCATGACTTTACGCAACCGGTCATAGAGCGCGGCGATGCGGGGCCAGTCGGTGTCAGCTGGGTTGATCGCACGGGCATGACAGGCGCCAAGGGCGGCTTGCAGCGCGTAGGGACCATCGCCGCCCAGGCCGTCTGCGCGGGCCAGAGCGTCAAGACCTCGGCGGATCAGGAGCGGGTCCCACTGCGTCCGGTTCTGCACAGTCAGGGGTACGAGCGCGCCGTCTGGTCCGATACGCGCCTTAAGTCGAGACGCCTGGATCTCCATGAGGGCCAAAAGGCCGAACACTTCGGCCTCTTCGGGCATCAGCGCCGCCAGCATGCGGCCAAGGCGCTGCGCCTCCCGGCAAAGACTTGGCCGCACGAGGTCCTCGCCCGCTGTCGCGGCATACCCCTCATTGAAGATCAGGTAGATCACCTCGAGCACCGAGCAAAGCCGCTCTGCACGCTCTGCACGGGAGGGCGTCGCGAAGCTCAATCCTGCCTTGGCGATGGTCTTTTTCGCCCGGACGATGCGTTGGGCGATTGTCGCCTCGCTCGACAGGAAGGCGCGGGCGATCTCTTCGGTTGTCAGGCCGGCGATCACGCGAAGGGTGAGGGCCACGCGGGCGCGAGGCGAAATGACCGGGTGACAGGCGGTGAAGATGAGGCCCAAAAGCTCGTCGCCGAGATCGTCGCTCAAGCACGTCTCGATCGCTTCGCGTGCGGGATCGAACGCGCCGTCCAGCTCCCGCGCGATCTGATCGTGCTTGCGTTGGAGCATCTTGTCGCGCCGGATTGCGTCAAGGGCGCGGCGTTTTGCGGTTGTCATCAGCCAAGCGCCGGGGTTGGCGGGAACGCCGGTCTTGGGCCATTCGCAAAGGGCGATCACCAGAGCGTCCTGCGCCAGCTCCTCGGCCCGGTCGAGATTGCGCACCAGCCGGGCCAGGCCCGCGATCAGCCTGGCCCGTTCGCTCCGAAACGTCGCTTCGATCTCCTTATGGGTTTCGTTCACGGTCATGTCGCCTTTTTTGGTCCAAAGCCAAGACGCGGGCAAGGCGGCCGACCTAAGCGTAGCGCGTCCGGTCGCCGCACGCTCAGGCGATGGTTTCAGATGCATGGGTGGGCGCCTTAACCCCTGAGCGCGTCCTCTTCGCCTGCAGGTGTTGGAGCCGACGGGTCGTCTACGAGGGCTTCCTGGTGGGCGGGTCCCCTGGCGCTGCAGATCTGAAGCACCTCCAACAGCCTTGTGATCAGATCGTCGTTTATGCCGATAAATCCCTGTGCGCACGCTCCGAGGCTCGTCTTGCAGGATGTGTCTCACGACCCTGAGCCCCCCTCTCCGGCATCGGCGCATCCTTGAGGACGACGTCCTCATCGGTGTCGCGAGAGGCCGTGCGGCGGCCTAAGGATGCGCCTTCGCGCCTTAGGCGGGTTCATTCATCTGAAGACTGATGATATCGCCGGGGCGCCTCGGTTTTTGAGGTTCGACTTGGGTTTGGATCGACCCCAGTCCCCGGGGAGCGGGCAGGCGCTGAGGTGCGGCCGGTCGCGAGCGCCG
>Ga0116231_10006234_pt1 | contig 22903 bp, 6 predicted proteins | sample S1TSphgellanicum_2_FD_89695 | JGI IMG/M metagenome (GOLD analysis project Ga0116231, IMG submission 89695) | Host-associated microbial communities from peat moss isolated from Minnesota, USA - S1T2_Fd - Sphagnum magellanicum MG | ecosystem: Host-associated > Plants > Peat moss > Unclassified...
AAAAAAAAAAAAAAAAAAAAAAAAAAAAAAAAAAAAAAAAAAAAAAAAAAAAAATCATTCACTCACACACCAACTCACCTACTAGCCTAGTGTGTGTCATCATAAGTGATTTTTATTTTTATTTTTATTTTTTTTCAATAATTTAATTTTTTATTCATTATTACAAAATTCTAGAAGGATTGACCTAGGAAATTGCTTTGTAAAAAGAAAAGAGAAAAAATTACCCTTCAAAGTTGGTTGTACATCCTCATGTTACATTACGTAATGAAAAATTCACTTATCAAGTTGACAATAGACGGAAAGTGTGAAATTTTCAATTGTGTAAAAGTACTAGAGCATGGCCGGTGCATTTCCCAAGCTAATATTTGCTCCACGGATACATCATATGGATTATTAGCAAGCAAGCAAAGCAAAAGGACGGCCATTATGTAGCACAAGTACAAAGGAAATATCGGAATCAACAAATGATGGCCAATTCCACCATTTAAAAAAAACAACTTCAAAACTTGTTTATTCAAACATATATGGACATTTTTATGTCGAATCAAAAGATGCCTAACAAGAGCAATCTATGTTGAAAGTTTCGAATTTAGCAATGAATTATTCACCAATGTGGATGGATGGATGATTTATGATTTCGACCTAATGTTTTAGAAATATGGAAACTTCCTTGAGGTAAAAATTAAATGTATAATTGGGTCACGACATATTATCATTCTCATCAATTTTTCATCAAGTGCTACCAATTTCTTGCACTTTCCAAAGTCATAATGCTTGGGAATGTTATGAGCAATATCAATCATGTCTACAAAATTATATATACCAAAAGGTCACTTCATGAAAGGTTTACAAGTGTTTCATGTTGCATGTGAAAACCAAACATGTTATTCAAATATCATTTTCATGTGAACAAAATTGGTCATATAATTGTCTTAAAACAATGGATTAAAATTCTTTAGGTGCTTAATCCACATGCATGCATTTGAACAAGGGGGTCTTAAAAATTCATTTTAATCATCTTCATCGAATATTTAATATTTGATACTCTCATTTTTTGATATTTGATATTTCTAAATAAATTCCTTTTTCTTACAAATGTTATTTCCAAATATGTAAAATCATGTTTAAATATTCTTAATTTAACATATGATAGATACCATAACACCTTAATGGATTTAGAACTAATTAGATCATTTTTAAATTGTCAAAATGTTTTTAAAAATACTTATTGCACAAAATGCCAAAATTTTGAAATCTGGTAATGGCATTTAATTTTAACTTTGATTCATCTTCATATTAAGTATGTCATAGAATGCAAACTAAAGAAAAGAAACATTGCCCATTTGGTGAAGTATTTTGATCTTCAAAATCATTGTTTCTTAATTCCTCTAGGGATCAAATGGTTGATCATTGTTGTTATTATCCCCATTTAACCACTAGCTTGAAAGACTTTAGTTGAAATCCATAGTGGGCAATTGTAGCATAACCTTGTTTCTTTTCTATTGCTACAAAAAAAAGTAATTAGCAATGTTTTCTTTGGAATTTTTTTGCAAATTGATGAATCTTTTTCAAAAAATGAAAAAAAATGCATAATTTGTGAATTTTAGGGATTTTTAATTAAATTAATCACATCTCAACCTACTCACTTCTTAGGTCACCACTAGTAATAACACTTTTGTAAAAATGTTACAATGCACCTAAGGCAATTGTCATTTAATGTGAATTAATGTTGGGGGTCCTTGCCAATGGACCTATACAAGGAATTTGAAAAATATATCTTGATAACTAGATGTTGGAAAAAAACCATATTGTTCATAAGGTGGAGATGACTAGCAAATTTGTTATTGCTTTCGTAGATATTAGAGTCATGAGAACAATTATGTCTCAATGACATATTCAACCTTGTTGACAAACAAAAATTAATGTTAATGAGCATGCAACAAAAACTAAGAATGTAGCACTTGAATGGTGTGCATCAAAATAGAAGAAAAATGATTTTCTCTTTCAAAAATGGAAAAAATATAGATAATTTTATAACGAGGAATGAAAAAATTGAAAAATAATATTTAATGTGTCAAAGTGCATTTAAAAAAATTAATTAATTATTCAATGTTGAGATGCCAAATTCATTTAGGGTACTACATGCGATATGTACATTGAGATTTTAAGTTTTAAATTATGTTCAAAATATATCATACTCCTAATTTGACAATAACAAAATGTTTTGTGATTTTTTTTTAAAAGCGATAATTTTGTTGAAATTTTAAAGATATAAATATTTTTCTCTTTCCATGTGTTCTTTTTTTCTTGCATGGGGAGGTCACTTCTGTTTTAATCCAAAACATGAAAAAAATATAAGATGCAACTTATTGATATAAAAAAAAAAATTTGATTTATTTAAATCTAAATAGGTTACTTATAATTCATTATGAAAATATATGTAGAATATACGTAATGTATTTTATATTATAATTAAAATACACAAATAATGACCTCCTTAGGTTTTTTTAATTCAATAGGTCTTGTATACTACTTCACAAAAAAAAAAAAAAACATTTTTTAATATGTGCACATGAGAAAGTTGACATCTTGATAAAAGAGAGTAATAATGATTATTTCATTGTTTTAAAATAAATTACTCAAATTTCTTTAACTTCAGGAAAATGCAATTGATGCTAGTTTTTAGTTAATTAATATTCAACCTTGTATAATATAATTCAGCCTTGTATTATTATTATTCAAGCCTAATAATCTTAATGCACCAAACTAGTACAAAGGCCAATTATTCAAAACACTAAAAATCACACATAGGATAGACGAATAATGATTCCTATTAATAAAAAATATTCAACAAAAATCAAACTATCACGAATGAAGAGTGTTACATCATCCATGTATGTAAAATTTCACTAAGTCCCATGAGCTTGCAAAAATGTCAAGTCTTGTTAGCAATGAGAGGTTTGGCCAATTATCCCCAAATTGTTAGATAGTTAATCATGTAATGAATGTGTCTTCATAAAAGGAGGTCATCACCCCTTGTTGTTAGCAACTTGACAAACCAAAAAACATGTTTTATTTAAGGTTGGGAATAAAATGAACCTTTGCAATGATAACATTCTTAGTGGCTCCATCGATTTTTATCAAGATGAATATTTCACCAATGCCCTCAACCTAATGCCCTAAGTCATTGGCAATCACCATTGGCTATTCTTAACCAAAATTGGAACAAAGTTGGTCATCCATTCCTTCCTATCCAACATGTGCTTCATACAATGTTGGAAAACTATTTTCAAAGTATGATAACTTATACTCGCATGTCTACCAAAATAAATGTATTTCTTAATAATTATGACCTTTAAAATTGCAAAGTGACAAAATTATCTTGATTTTGGGAAAAGAACTTGGGAATTTTTTTTGAAAAATCCATTCTAAGATGACTAACCTTTCATGAACTACAAAAGTATTATTGAAAAATGTCATTGGTACATAATGTCCTTGATGAATTACATAATATATTATGAAAGTAATGCATACTAGTTGATGCCATGGCGAGCCCATGATGATTTTGTTACCCAAATTTGTTTCCAAGTTGTATTAACCATTCACTTTGTTTATTTACGTAGTTGAGGTGATTTAGAAATCCTTGTGTCATCCTTGTTATCCCAAAATTTTCACACCATGATTTTAATTGCAAAATATTTCTAAAGGCATGCCCCATTATTATAAAATATCATTGTTAAATAATCAAAATCTACCACCAATGCCACAAATGACAAACCAAGAATGCACCATGGAAAAAATAATGCATCACATTCATCTTATGTGATGATCAAAGTTCCTATGATCCACTTTACAAAATCTAAATCATTAATGAAAATGAATCCATTAAACTTTCATCTCATTCAATATTTGGGCCAAGTCATTCACCATTAAAGTTCAAGACTTTAGCTTTTTACACTTTTGGTGGTCCAAGGACCTTAGTTCTTATATTTTATTTTATACATTTTTTAATGGACATTTCATAGCCCAAAAGATGTTGCAATTTACATTTTTCTTCAAATCTTTAACCTCATTGTTGTTTCATTTAAAAATTATGTTTATATGCATACAAGGGTTATAATATTTGTGTATTAATATACAAAGGGTGTTGAATAAAGTTATGTACAGCTATCCAAATTTTTTGTTATGGCCCATGAGATTGTTGGATTTGGTGATCTATTCTTTTTTTAGTTATCTTGAATGAACTATAATTAAATGTGTAATAAGATTTGGTAAATTTGTGAGAATTTTAGAGGACCAATGGAATTGCTAGATTTTGTAATTTGAATTTTATTTTCTTAGTTATCTTGAATCAACTAATTAACAGTCCAATGTTTAATAACTATTTACAAATAAGGTTTTAGCACATCATTTGTGCACTTTGTTTAATTTATTTATCTTTCCCTTTCCCATCTATTATCTTCCCATATGATTAAATAAAATTAAACCTTACTAACATTTGCCATATGGCTTTCAAAATACATTTTGCACAAATTCCATATTGCTTCATTAAAATCAAATCACCACAATTTGACTAGTTTGATCATTTGATGAGAAAGTATCCTATGCGTATGACACAACATTATAATGCAATGGTAGAATATGCAAAAACTTAGATTCCATACTTACAATTCATGTTTCACAAATCTTTTCAAAATATTTTTTTTGGGAAAAAAAGGTTTAATGGCCTCAAGTTGAACACTTCAAAATTTTAACAATAGTTGGTGGGTGAAAACACGATAAAATGTACAATTAAAAGTGCTTGCTAGTCTACTTGTCAAGTGAACAAAAAAGTAGGACCAAAACCCATCACAAAATTGTTATAGATTCAATCTTTTTAACTGAATGATAAATAACACAATTTCTTCATTATTATGCATTAATTTTTAAATTTTTCATTGTAAAAGTAGGTTTCAAGTAAACTTTTCTAAATGCAAGTACCTTCTAAAACTTATTTTTTGCAGTGTAACATTTGATTCAAGTGTGTGTCAAGTATATTCTACCAAAAAGAAAATAAATTTGCTTTTTAGTGAGGCCCTTGAATATACAATGATATTTATGTTATAATTCATACATGTATATTTCATTAAATTTTTTAATTGAAAAGTAGGTTTGAACACCATATTGATCAGTCAATTTTAAACCTATTTATTCCCTACTTTTATTATTCCAAATTTTTTGAAAATTTGTAGTTGATTTACAATAAACCCAATTGAGGGCTCAATCATTTCAAAATGAAATTTAAGTAAAATTTGAATCTACTTTCTTGTGTTTTCATGAAAAACAACCTTTTTTTTAACTTGATATTTTTCGGCAAATTTTTATGTATACCTCACCATGTTTTCACCATGCTAAATATGTTAAGTTCATTTATAAGTTTTGAAGTTATGTTGGTGTTCTAATGTTTATATATTTTTTATCATATTAAGTAAATATTGGATATATATTTATATATTAAATGAGTTAATTTTCACAAAATTTCATTAGTTTCTTCCCTTTTTTTGGTTGGCCCATTAAGAATTAATTAATGTTAAGCATGACTCATAAATATGGTAATATGCATAGGATTCTGGGTCACATTCATTAAATTCATTTAATTTTCAAACCCTGTTTTGTATTTTGGGTATGTATAAATATCACCACAACACATTGTGTCCTTTTCAACCAGACCCAAAAACAATTGTTTTTTTTTTTAATTCCATCTATAATTACTTAATCACATAAATCATTGAGTAATAGCAAAAGGATATTTACATGCCAGTTGGCATCGTGGTTTTGCAACTATAGTTAATATGATAACAATTTAATTTTGGGAGTAAAATATTCCATTATTTTTCAATTTGTGTTCATATATATTTGTAATGTGGCATCAATTAATCAAAAAAAACTAGTGACCTTTCACAACATTAAAACATGTTTTCCATGATTAGGACATTTTCCAATTATGTCTTAATTTAGTCATGTAAGACAATCCTTTTGTTGGATGTGCCGACCCTTTTTTTTTGTCACTAGGTGGCAAAAATTTGCCATTAAAAAAACCCTACTTAAATCATTAAAAATAACAATAATATGTAAATATTTTATTTCAAAGTTAGGTGATTCATTATCTGTATTATTCTATGATTAATCTCATTTTAAAAATATGGTTTTGATAATTAAATGGTTATATTGACTACTTAATTAATGTTTTTTTCTTATGGCCAATTTCTGTAGATTTAAAGGGGTAATAATATTTTTTAAAAATATTTTTATCAAATTAAAAATATATATTTTCAAAATTTTGTAATAAAATATAACAAATAAACATAATATTGAAAGATTTAAACAACTTTTTAATTACATAACTTGTCTATAACCAAATGTGGCAATTTGTTTTATACATGATTACCATTTTAGCAACATCGTAAAAATAAATTAAAAATTTGTACCCCATCACATTGGGGAAAATAATAACTTGCAATTCCATAAAAATTGGACATATTTTATGTATTAAAAATAAAATTATAAAAGATTCGATAAATGCATTTTTGAATTGACATTGAATTTACGAAGATTCTAGGTCAATCTAAACAAAACGAAATTTGTAGATTTATTCATGACATGTAATTTCAAGTTATTTTTTAAACTATAAATTTAATTTTTGTAAATTGTAATTATTTTTTTGGATACATTATTGATTAAAATATTTCTATATTTTTATTACAAGTCTTAAAACCCATTGTAGAATTAAAGCATGTAATTTTTAAAAAAATTTTAATTAAAAAAATATTTTAAAAATAATAAAAAATCTTTTGTTGATGTTGATGGCCTTTTTATGTTTGCAAAATGGTGGAAATTCACCGCAAATGTTTTTTTTGGTTACATCATTAATATTTATTTTAAATTCTTAAAACCATTAGATAAAGTTTATGATGATTTAAAAGATTGAACTTAAATGTTTGATGTTGGAATTGTTTATGTGTTTAAAGTTCATATTATTATGATTAGTTTTAACTTTTTATTCATTAAAAGTAATATATATTTTTTCAGATTTTTGATTCGAAATTTTTTACAAGTTTTTTTTAATTTACATTTTTCCTTGAATTTGCACTATTTTTGCCATTTCTTTCCCAATAAGAATTGCCAAGTTAAAAAAAAATTGAAAAAAAAAAATGTTATTACGTAAATGGATTTTTTTATAAATACTTAATAATACACTTTTGTTCTTCAAAACATGCACTTTGAATTCACATTGAATTATAAAGATTTTAGGTCAATTTAAACAAAAAGATATTGGTTAATTTATTCTTGAAATGTTATTTTAAGTTGTCTTTTTTCAACATTGCAAATTTAATTTTGTAAATTATAATAATTATTTTGAATACATTATTCAATAAGCTTCAAGATCATCTTTTCATTTGTAACCTTTGAATATATTTGCAAAAGAAAATGTATGTTAAAGTTTGAATTTTCTAAACAATTTCATGTTAAACATGATGAAATTAAACTTTTTCATCTTTATTCATAAAGTGTTGAAGTGGGTTTGGTGGTTAAAACATTTGTGAGTTTCCATGAGGTCTTGGGTTCAATCTTTGATGGATACATGCTATATTGTATCTTGTACAAATGCAATTTACATACATATACATCATAGTGAATACACAAGCATGTACATCATGCTTAAATGGTGTCAAAATAAAAATTATCAACAAAATTGAAAAATAAAGACTTGAAATTTTTTCATGGCATGTAAATTTGTCATAACATGTTGTGATGGAAATGTAATCCACGATTCCACGATCTAGGAAAAAAAAAAGTGATGATGTGGTATGTTATTCCATGTCATATTAATTTGGAACCTTGTATATCCATGTCATAATTTTTTAATCAAAAACTACCTAGTGCAACATGCAACTATCCAAAATGACTAAAAAACATTTCACTAAAAATGTTCCAATCAACTAGTCCTTTTTTACCAAAACCATACAAGTTGCATATTAGTCAATTTTATCCTATTTGACTGAAAACCTAGTGAATTTGGGTAATGAAAAAAAAACAAAATTTCTTCTTGTGCTAAGAAATAAGCACCTACTTTGGCTAAGTGGCTAAACCTACCAAGGTACCTATTAAGTAATAGGTATCTAATAGGTATTTGAGAAATACCTACTAATATTAATATTAAGTACCTACTATTGTTTATCTTAGATACATATTAATTAGGTTAGTACTTATTAATATGTACTTAACCCATTAAGTACCTATTTAATTACTAAATAGCTAGCTATTAGTAGTTACCTAGGTAAATATGTACCTTGGTACCTACCTTCGCTACTAGGTAATAAGTACATACCTACGTAGGGTACATATTATTTACTTACCCACCTTGGTACATATACCTACTTTAGCTTGGTGGTTATATGAACTAAGGTACCTATTAGGTTATTAAGTACCTTATATGTTACTAGGTAGGTACCTTAGTTAGGTAATTAGGGTACTTAAGTAAGTTACAAAACAATTGTTTATGATAATATGGTGACAATTTTTATTGTGTGAAAAAATGTGGTGCAATGGTTAAGGATTTCATTCTTCAATGTAGAAGTGAGGGGTTCAAGTCCTCACAATTACAACCTAGTCTTATAAGGCTAACTAACTTAATTAAGTTAAGTTGCTAGCATAGCTAAGTACCTAGCTTAGCCTAGGTTGTTTGCTAAATAGGTTAGCCTATATTCATAGGTTGGTGAAGACCTACATTTTTTAGCATGTATATAGGCTAGCTTTTTAGCCTAATAAACCTTAGGCTTCCCTAGCCTAATAGCCATGTTTTCATGGCTATAGTTGCAATGCCATAGTCATAAAAGATATGTCCTTCATGACTATAATCATAAAAGACATTTAAAAATACCTTGTGTCCTAATTGACTACATAATCATGTAGTCATGGATGTTCTAAACAACTAGCGACCCATTCATAGATGGAATCATGAAAAACACATTTTGGCCTTGTGTTTGCAGTTACCAACTACTCAATTTCCCACAATCATGAAATGGCATGCCATGTGGCAATAAGATGTTGTGATTATAGTCAACGTCATGATTCATGATTTAATTTTTATAATATATCATTCATTAATTAGTTGAAAGTACCAATGACCTTTGCAACAACTAATAACAATTTAATTTTCCATCATGATGACATGGCATGTGGCAAAATAATGTTGCAACTTTAGTTAACATCATTATTCATTAATGCAATAAAACACAATACATGCAATTATTAAAAGAATGTTTAACTATAGGTCCCTAATTATCAAATGATAGAATGACACATGACATCATAAGAAAAGTTACAAAACCCAAAAATGTGTTATTGTGCCCCATATAATCAAGACAAATGACAACAACAATCAATCCCCAACCCTTTGTATGTAGGTGCTTATATCATTTAGGTAGCCTAAGCTAAGTTGAGTAGATCATTTAAGTAAGTTAGGAAAAATGTTTATTAAATTGTGATTACATTTTATGTTACATAAGAAGATTGATACAATAGCAAAAACTTTGCCCCTCAATGTGAAGGTGAAAGGTTCAAATCTTTATTCTTACAATTTATTTGCCCTAGTTTAGACTAGGTAATTTATAATTACATGGTTAATTTTGGTCAAAATGTGTAAGCTATGCCACCTAGGCTGCTAGTTTAGATCACCTAGTCTAGGTAGGTTAGGTAGGCTAGGCCACCTAGCGTAGGTTACATTACTTTCAATGTGGGTCTTCAATATATTTGATAAAAAAAATGGTGTTCAATAAAATAAAAAAACAATATAGGTAATTATAAAAAATTAGAATAGTTATTATGTGATAAAGCTCTTGACATCATTTTATTGCAACAAAATGTTCAATTCAATGCATATGGCAAATATATATATCATTTTAAATACTTGGTTATTGGTTAATTTTGTAAAACCAACAAACTTAAGGTTATGGTTTGAAGGGGGGAAATGCAAGAAAAAGGTTAAATAAAAATTGGTGTGATCAACATTTCAAATGTGCCACTACACATAAAATGACATATCAACAAAAGGTTTTTTAAAATGTTTAAATGATGGGCCTAATGACCATAAAAGAATGTGAGGTCCACTTTCATGGATAAATGCACTAATAATAGTTGCATGTTAAATTATTTTAAAATATGTGTAACCAAAATTTAAGTTTCAATTGATGTGGACATAAGATTAAGTTATTATAATTTTGAACTTTGAATAATAACATTTTGAAACATAGGTCTAGTTATTTTATTTTGTAACTTCCAACTTAGTGGATTAAAATATAATAATATTTGTAATTCATTTTATTACAATGAAATGTTATTGTAATATTTGATTACTAACAATTTACTGTTTGCAAACACTTAAAAATTAGCCCCATGAGTTGAAAACATGTGGTTTCCACAAGTGTTATAAGTTTGGTTTAAATTGTTTTTTATTGGCATGGTGGGACGTTTGAACATAAAGAAGAACAAGAAGTAAACTAACCACCATTTATAACTTGATATAGCTCATCATAAAAGAAAAATTACCCCTAATTGTATGGGGTAAATAATATAATATAATATAATATATTTTCAAAAGATAAATTCATTGAAAATAGCTATTTTTTTTGTGTTTTAACATTCTATTCTATTTTTTGGGGTCATTTATTCAATTATAACATTATATACAAGTAAAAACAATTGAAGATAATTTTTTTGATAAGTAGTTCATAGACAAGGAATAGGTTTGTAAGCATTTTTAATACAAAATGTGGGAGATGCTTGGGAGGGGGGGGGGGGGGGGGGGATAAAAACAATTCCCAATATTGTTTGTTTCATAAGATCATAAATTGATATTCATTTTTGTGAAGAATATTGTTAGATTGCTAAATTCAAATTGAATCACAATTATATTGACCATGTGATGAAATTTTAAAATTTTGGACAATTTTTTCATAGTACATATTTTACTTGTAAATGGACTTTGAATTTGCATTTTTTAATTATTAATACTCCAAAAAGACTCATTTAAAACTTATGTGAGGGCTTATTAAATAAAATTGTATTTAAAATGCCATTGGCACAACATTCCAATACTTAAATGGACTTTTGAATGGCCATAGAATGACTCAATTTTCAAAAGTCCATTAGGAGAAAGTTTTGAAAATACTTTTTTGTATTTTTTTCATTTTAGGATGCTCCTTTTGATATATAATTTTTGAATGAATTTGTTTCTTAAAATAAATAAAATTAGGTGTAATGGAAAGAGGATGGTGTTCATATGACACATGTTTATATTCTTAAAGTTATCCAAAAATCAATCACCATAGCTTGCAATTACCCTCAAGTGATATTAGTGTACTTTTCAATATTACAACAATGAAAATTTGAAGAACCTATGGAACATTCCTTAAATGTTTGCAATGAAAATAGGAAAATGAGAACTTCAAGTTGGTTAAAACAAATTGATGTGTTTCATAAAAACAACTTTATTGCATTTCAATTATACAAAGCAAACAAAGAATGCATGCAATTAAAGTCAAAAATGGGTTCACAAATTCATAAGAACCCACAATAGCCCCAAATTCCTTAACTTCTAAATACCTATATGAAGGCCATATCTAGCTTTTCCTAGAAAATTAAATTTGGGTATGATGGCACCTATTGAAGTGTTTGTTTTAATTTTCTATTATCATTAGATGCATAAGAAAAAAAAATTTCCAATGGTGGGTTAGTTAAACACATCCATGTAGATTTAAGGGGGATTTTGTTAAATAAATCCGATGCAACCATTATCCCACATGTAAAGAGGGATACCCAAAGATCAAACCCTACATGTTTAACCTTCCTAACCTAGTGTCCCTTTAGTTTAATGTAAAAGATGGTGTTTAGTCAATCCCATTTGTTGGATAGTGTAACATGGGCTTGGTGTTGTTAATTGGGGCTAGCCATATCTAACTAAAATTTAAACATGGGATAAGAAAGATATAATCCTTTGTTATGAAACTTGATTGCATGGGTGGTGCCTATTTTTGTTTTCTTGGGATCTCAAAGTTTTGCCATAGCTTCAAGCAAAAATTGCCCCCTTTTAGATTGATGCATGTTAGATGCCTGTTTTATTCATACGTTTATCAAACATTTTGAAAATTCTTACGACTTGTTTTTAATATTATGCGCTTTCAATCCAATGGTGGATTTCCCCTATTTCATAATATGTGCATATATTCATGAAGAAATACATTTGAGGCTCTTTTGGTAGTGAAAATTACCTCCCAAGGACTTAGGCTTTTAGGGGTTAAAAGGATTGAATTACTCCCCTTATAATTTTTTGTATAGGTCATAGGTTATATGGTGATTACATTTCACTACCAAATTTCGTGTTGCAATTTGAAATTTTAGATATCCTAACTTGATTTAGAAGTTCAATTGGAAAGAGCAAATCATGTCCAATTGAAAGCTTGTCAAAACATTGGAAAGTTTTCATTGAGAACTACAACCAAAAAATAATTCTCATTAATTGTTATTTACATCTCCTTTTAAGTTTACAAGGTCCAAAGTCACAGGGCACCAAAGTTCATGAAATTTCAAAAATGTGACTTTAGAATTATGGAATTTTTATCTTTTCAACATAGTGCCCACTAGGAGTTACATAGTTTTTAATACATGGTGAAGTATTTGTTAGTTTGTGACCCAACTTTGGTTCTAATGCACTTAACATATTCTTTATTTATGTTATACAATTCAAAAGTTATCCATGAAGTGTGTCAATTCATTATAGTCTTTTCAATTGCTACCATAACAAGGTTGTAATAAGGAAGGGAATGTGATTAAGATTTTTTTTTTTTTTTTGGTTTGTGTGTGTGTGATTGGATTTGGTTCATGACATCAAAATTGATTTTGGCTATTGAAGTGCAATTAAATTTTGTTTTTAGTCATCAATGGGTGATTGGATTTAATGTATAGGTTGATTTTTATTTATTTTTGAATGACCAAATTTTATTTTTATTTTTGACACAATTGAAAAAAATTTATTTCAACTATCCATGGGCAATTCGGTTTGGTTATGGTGTTCTTTAAGAAGTAATAAATATAAATCAATCAATCAATATTTTGTGGGTGACCAAATTTGGTCTTGCTTGGGATCCACTGGTGATGGATGGGCAATTCAATTTGATTTATGCCATTGGTTTTTTTTGTATGACCAAATTTGACCATCTAAAATGCATTAGACCACACTTCATTCATTTTGGTTGGAATCCAAGTCATTCATGTTAAGGATGAAAATCACCATCTTAAATCCCAACTCAATTAATGATATGTCAACAAATTTTTATGATGTGGATGATGGGTAATTATGCATTGGACATATGACTTGGAGTTGTAGTTGAGCCTTTAACTATAGCCCAATTTTTTGAAAAATGTATGATAATATTCAAAATGGTCTATTAGAATGTTATGTCAATTTCAATGGTATTATGATATAGTTAAACTATCAATTGTCTTGGACATACCAACTTGTTGATGTGGAAGTTTTGGATTTTTTTCAAAATAATAGTTGGAATGTAAGTGACATGTATTTGCAAGTTCATTTTTAAAAAAAATGGTAGTTTCATCCTAGTAAGCTCCTCATGACTCATTTGAAAAGATGAATTTGGCAAAGATGTCATCCCATGAATCAATTCAATTTGATGGACCACTTTTCACCTTGGCAACAATTTGTTCATATAAGTTCTTTGGGAATTGCATTTGTGAATGAATTCATTATTCATTTCATGCATTTAAGATGGTTCATGATATTGGTAGCCTCTTTAGGCTTGACTACACCCATTAGGATCATCATGGATAAGATTTGATGCCCTTACATTCATTCTTTTTTCCAAGTTGTCCATTTTTATTAGATGGATTACCATTCTACCCACACTAGGCATTTCATGTGTATTCATACAAACTATTATCTTGCTACCTATGTTGGTTAAACAATTATTAATTATTGGAATTCCTAGAAATTTTGTAAAATACCTACCATGCCAAAATTTTTTAAAAAATTATCAAGTTCACTAGCTTCATTATTTAGTATAATGTTTAATTTTTAAATATTATATTCTATTGTAAAAAATAATAATTATTAAGCACCTTGTTGCCAAACTAGCCTGTGTACTATAATATGTTATTAGACAAAATCTCGACTAGCTTATTGTGTCATTATATCAGTGCATTATTCCCATTTGTGATATCCATTCCCAACACTAATTGTAGTCCATAGGTAATTAAGATATGATGAGGTCCATTGTGCCTTTCCAACTTTCAAATTGAAGGGGCACATTTTTGGCCTGGACTATGAAATTTTATTCCAGAATCCAAATTATGTGAAGACATTATTGAATTTGGGAATTTGTCTTGGTCTTTTTAATCATAGTGGGACTTTTTTCAAGCAAATTTTTGTTGAGCATACCAATCATCATGAAACATGTCCACCATTGGGCCAAATGGCATTTCTTTAAGGTTCATGTCATTCCCATAATGCTTTTGAATTACATAATAAGGGTTTACACCAATGAGATTTTATATCATATATTGTATGAATGTGATTGTGCATTTATTGATTGTCTTTGCATAGTTTATTAAAATTATCATATTGATGAAAAAAAAATTGAATTTTAGAATGATCAATGGATGTAAAAGTGAGTGGGCTATGGTTATTTACTAATCAAATGAATGGTGCCAATTGTTAAATCAATTAATTTCTTTTGAATTTGGACAAATGGAGGGGAAAGGTTTATAGGACTAACCTTCACTTGATAATTTACCTCGTTAAATCATTTGCACCCAATTGTCTTTCTTTTGGGTTCATAGGTTACAACAAAGGTTTCTTTGTAAACTTCATTTGAATTCAAATTACTTTTGCTTTTTGTTTTTCTTGATTTTCTACTCTTATTGATTCAAAGATCATCAAATTTTTAACATGTTTCCAACTAATGATGGTATGGTAAATATGAAGGGCTAGAATTAGATGGTATCAATGAGGAAGGTCCCAATCTCCTTCATACCAATTTGCAATTCAACAAGATGCCAATTAATGCCAACATTATTCAAGGTGTTAATCAATGTTTCGTCACTACAAGAATTTGAAAAAATTGCAATATGATTTTTGAAAATTGTATCCAACAATTAATTGAATTTTTTTCATTTCTATATATGCATCATGTTGCTATAGGGATGGTTATTTAGGAACCCCATATTGCTCCAACCATCCATGATAGAAGGTACAACCTTGACAATTTTAGGAATGATGATTCCTCCTATTTTTCATAAAAAAAAGACCTATATTGTGCATGGGGTGTACCTATGCATTGGTTGTCGACTACACATCATTTGCAAGCTCCTACAAATAGTAGGCATGTCTAACAAATATACATTAAGCTAAACTCATCATGCAATTTATTGTATGCACTAAGTTGTAACTTTTTTCCTAATTTCATTCTTTAGGCTTATTCACAATTGGGGTTCCAAAAAAAGATTAAGGATTTTAGGATTTTTTTAGGGTTACTATTTACAAATCATTTACATGGAACAAATTTGAATTAGGAAAATTCAATAATTCAAGATAAGAAAATTCATATAGTGGTGGTGATTTTTCACATGCATACATATTTGTGCATCAATATTTTTGTTTACAAGTAGAAACACAACAAATGCAAAAATGAACTTTTATGGACAACCAAATATGTTTTTCAACATAATTATTTCTTACACAATGTGTGATTTGGACATGAAGTTAAATTTTTTTATCCTAATGAACATACCAAACTAGCCAAATGTTAAAAACAAAAGTCCTTTTGGTTGTAGCCTTTTGGTCCAAATTTTCAAACCTTTGAAATTTTGATATGATTTTTTTCCCATGAAATTCAGCCAATGAACTTGTATTTGCATAGAGGGAAACATATTTTTCTTGTAAGAAAATTCAAATTGATTGCATGATTTTATACATTCTTTTTTATTAATTTTATTAAAAAATGTGGTTAAAAAAACTAATATATTTAGGTTAAAGGATAGACAAAAATTAGATAATATTCAATTTATTTATAAATATTTCTATTAATTTAACAAGATATCATTTTATTTATTGGCATACAACAATCCATTACAAGTTTAATAATTTAAATAGAAAACAAATTCACATTTGGGTGTAATCATAATACAACGAACAAAAATAGGTGTTGAATCACAAAGAAAAACAATCCAAATTGGATAAATATTTATGTTTTGGCATTTAAAGCCATGGTGATCATGGCAAGTTATTGTTTTTTCATTTGTATGAATGTTAAAGAATTCAAACAAAAAATCCATTTGATGAAATTTTAAGTTAAATTTTGATTTAGGACCTTTAAAAATGCACATCAACTTTTTAGACACGAGTCAATTTTGTAAAGGACTATCAAAAGGACTCATATAATAAAAACACATTTGATGGGAAAAAACAAGAGGATAAAGACCTATTAACCATATTAAAAAAACATTCGTACCTTAAAATATGTGGAATTCTAAAACTGTACAAATTCAAAGAACTTTCTAAAATTGATCCAAAATTTTAGAATTTCAAAAGTTTTTTGCCACACATAAATGGGTTTAAATGTACATGATTTGTTAAGGAAAAATTTTAGTTTATTATACAAGAAAACATAAAAATGTCAAAAAAAAAAAAATGGTTATGATTGAAATTATTATCATTTTAAAAGATGAAACATTGAATTTACAAGGAGTTAAGACATTTTCAAAAAATCATATTTATTAAAAAAATGATGAAGAAAAAAAATATCATGTACTTAGATAACTATAAGCATTTATTATAATAAGTTGCAAAAAAAAACTTCCAAAATTCATTTATATAAAAAAAAAATTTGGGGAAAAAGGACATGCAATCCTTTTTTTCGGTAATCATGTTGGTTCATTGTATCCCATTTGTAGCCATTTGAACTCCTGACCATTAAAAGTAAGAAATCACCCTGATTTATTTACATGTAAGTGGTGTGTCACATATCATTGGAACGAAGGCTACAACTTTTCTTTAAATCTCAGCTCAATTGAAGGTCTGCACAAAAAATTATGGGCTTCCAAAGTCGTAGAAGTCCTAATTTCAAAAATTTTGGGACTCTCAAGTTGGGAGTCTTGGGACAAAATGACATTTGGGTGCAAGCCTTATGGCCAGGCATATATAATCCTGTAAAGGGGAAGGTGGTGGCTTCCCCCAAGTCCAGGTTGTGGTGAGTTTATAAGTTCATGTATGTTTGTGGCTTGTTTGTGCACCAAAAGTGCTTCAATTATGCATTAACCAATTTGTTGTTTGGTTTGTGCAGGTCCATGTGAATAATTTATTCGCTTGTCATTCATCCTAGTCCCCATCTTTGAGCTCTAGCATGCCCTTCTATTCACGAAATGCTACAGACTAAGGAATGTACTCCAACTCCTTATCCTTTTGCTATTTTCACATTTAGATTAGCAATTGAGTTTATCAAGGAGTTTGGGGGTGCGTCAAAAAAGGTGAAAACGGTAAGTTTTTTGAATGCAATTGTGAATGTCCTTTGGATATCCTTAAAGTGAAGGATGTCCTTCTTGTCAACCATGCATACAAGTTATGATTCCCTTGGGGTTCTTTGATTTACCCATTACCACCAAAGTCCAATCTCCTCCCTCAACATACTCAAATGTGAATATAATCTTCAATTAACAATTTAATATAAACTTTGATATGATCAAAATGATGCACCCAAGGATTATCAAATGTAAAACATAATCCCTAATCTTGGGTTTGTGAACATAGATAAAAACTAAGAAGGTAGTTGCAAGTTAGGGTGTTTCATTTTTTTTGACACATTGGATTTTTTACAGAGTGCACTTTATTCAAATACCACAAACATATGGTAAAATCATAAATAAAATAAAACATTTACGGATTAAAATTTTTAATTTGAATAAATAATATATGTAATGATGAAATTCAATTATATATATATATATATACACACACACACACACACAAATATATAGTAATGGATTTTTGGTGGAATCACAAACTATTGTTCAATGAATATTCAAATGCACTTTTCAATACCATTCTATTTCAAAATGTCTTACAAGGATTCAATATATGATATGTTGAAAAGAATGAACATAAACGTGTTAAAAAACCTTAATTAGAAAAAAAATAGACTTTTGAATGACTTAACCCTAGTTATATTTTCATAAGTTCATGTGATAATTATTTTTGGGTGGATTTTTTTCTTAACATGTATACCAAAAAGTTATCTAAAATGATTTCTCTTCATATGGACTTTTTTTAGTTCATTAGCCATCATGTAATTCCTTATTTAACCAATGATATCATAGTAAATTTTCATTTTAACACTATTATATGGATTTTAAGTGAGTGACGTATCCATTGAAAATGAATCACCTAAGATTCCAACCACCACATGTATGTCAAAGAATTGTTTAGTCGGGGTCTTGTTAATTTTTTAAAAATTAATTCATTAATCACCACATAATCCCCATTTAACAATTGGTTAAATTTTATTTTTATTTTTGTATTAAAATATGATTTTTTGGAATGTTGTATTTATTGAAAATGAGTCACCGAACTTGTAACCATGTAAGAACATGTTCTTTAGGTTGGCATAATTGAAGAAATGGAACAGACAATTTAGAATGAGGATTGAAGTGGTTTGATTCCTTAGTTCAAATGTTTAAGTTTAACATTCAAAGATCACATCAAATTACACAAACTTTGAAAAAAATGTTTTAATATTGTAATTAGAGCCAATTTTGGTTCATGGTTTCACATGAATTCACAAGGTTTGTTTTAGTTGCATTTGGGAAAAGGCACCACCTTACTCCTTATATTATATCTTATAGTTTTTCATGGCCAACATAAAATGTTTTTTTATTATCACATCTATTCAAATGATGCATCTTCAAATTTTTCCCAAGGCTTAAGGGATGAACCTATAAATGGTAGTAGTAAAAAAAAATAGAGATAATAATAATTCAAAAAATATTCTTTAATTTCTTACATTAGGGAAAAAAAGGTGTGAGGGAAATCTCATATGAGGATTAAGACAATGTGAGAAGTTCACAAACACCTCATGGACAAATCACTTACTTAAGCCAAACCATGTAGGTGGTTAGGGGAAATAGATCCAACTTTGGGTTGTAGACTTGCTTTGGATTATTCATTACACTCACATGACCCAAACTTTAGAGGAAGCCATCACCTTCCCCTTATAATATATTTATGATCTTTCCATGGGCATTACATTGAAATGATTTTTTTGTTTTGGAATTTTTAAATGGGATTATTGAAATTTTCAATTTATGAGTTTTGCAATTTATAAATTCATAACTTCTTCATATGAATTTTAATTGAACAACTTATGATTGCAAAGTTGTAGTTCTTGATGAAATCTTTTCAAGGCCATGTTGCAAGCTTCCATCAAAGGTTTTTTCATCCATGTTTCTTGGGGTTTTAATGGTTGAAAGTCAAATTGTCAGTTTAATTTTTGCCTTTATTTTTGCTACAATTCCCAATTTTTAGTTTCAAATGGAGGATGTGAGTTCATTTTTGATATCTATGCCTTAAAAGTTTCCAATGGAATAAAAGAATTTCAATTTGCACAAGGTTTACACCTAATATTTTTGTCCCAAAAAATTCCAAACATTTTGAGACTTTCAATTTCCAAAGTGGGAGTTCATTTTGGGAATCTTGAAAATGTTTTCTTTTCACTTCCCTAATGGGTTTAAGACTATTTCTTGCTCTAACTTGTTTTTTGTTTATTTATTTATTTATACTTTGTCCTAACCTTGGTTATGAACCCAAGAGTAAGGTCATGAAATTAAATGGCCATAATTTTTAGACATTAAATTTGTTTTAATTATGAAAAGGAATCAAAATTTTAAAAATTTAATGATTTAAAAATAATTTGATTAAAAAAAGATTTTTTTTTTTTTTCAATACCTTGCCCCAAAGGTCATGAAATTACATTAAAATGTTGATTTTTGAGTGATGAACCTTTAAGTTTATTTAATGGTATTAGGGGTTAAAAACCTCATCAAAATTTGATTTTGTAACAAAATGTAAACCTAAGGTGCACTTTTAAACTCTAAAAAAGACATAGGGTATGGGAGCTCCATGATGGGACGAGGATAAATTCTTCAAATTGAATTCATAAACATGTTAAATTGCATAAATAAAAAAAAGGTCAAATAATGTAATTTGAAACCAAAATGGTGCATAAATGAGCCACGAGCAACTCACATTACCTTGATTCACCATGCCTAGATTTTATTATAGTATATTTTATAGATGGTGATGGGGATTACATTGAATTGACACACCTTCATGGGACTCCCAAATTTTCTAAGTTATGAATCTTATTATTTTGTGAGCTAATAAGTTTTTCAAATAGACTTCAATTTATGAGCTTTTAAAGTGAACTTGTATATTTTGAAAAGAAATTTCCAATGTTGTATTTCACTATTAATGATGATTTGACCCTTTTGTTGAATGTTTTAGTGGTCAAGATTAGTTGAATTGTCAATGATATTCCTAACCATTCAATATACCATAACTTGTGTTTTAAAATTTTAAAATTGGGAATGTGACCCCTTTTCAAATATTTAATTAAAAAATAATCCAACAATTAAAAAAAAGGCTTATTTGAATAAGGTTTCATCTTTCAAATTATTTTCCAAAGTTACAAAACACCCCAAAATTCCAAATTCCCAAAAGTGGCATTCCTTGCATTCTCACACCAACTTTTCTCACAATGGCAATGTGTTTAGGTGTTTTTCTTTCCTTAGTTGCTTACCAACTTGTTTCCCCTTTCTTTTTGTCTGAACCTTGGTTGCAAGCTTAAAGATAGGGTTGTGACACTATGCATGACTCTTAAATTGGGTATCTCCTAAAGAGTCATGAAAGTTCCTCCCTTGCATTTTCATACATTGTCATATTCATTTTGAAAATGTGTTGAAACCATGCCATGCTTGGGTTTCATTCTTGACTTGTTTATTTTGTTTTGCCTTAACAATTTTCATGAACTTGTGGCCCAAGGTTAGGGTCATGACACAATGAGGAAAGCATTGATCTTCAAAGAAGAAAAAATTATGTTCATTTCGGCTTGTTGTGATTGTTTCACAAGCTTAAGCTTTTGATGTAACCCTATGCTTTTAGATCTGTAGTTGCAAAGCTTATGAAAATTTCATAAAGATCCCCCATTTATTCAAAGATCTCATTCATTTCATTATAGGTTGACCAGTAAATGCAATAATTGCCTACAAATGTGCCACCATGGACACAACACTTCAACATTTCAACATTCAATAAAAAACCTTCCTTTTAGTATCAAAAAATGCCATAACTAGAAAAGTCTTGCCCCCAATAGCATTTGTTATAAATAATTTATCAAAAGAAATTTCTTAAAAAAACTAAAACATATATTTAAAAGTTTCTAAAAAAACCTAGTTGGTATAAGTTTATAAAATGTTTAATTGATGGAAGTTTTTATAAGGTTTAATTAACGATTAAAAAAATAATTTAATGGATGAATTGTTTTTAGAAGGTTGATGAATTTTTTAAAAATTGCATGAGATAATATAAATATATGTTTCGATGACACCACCTCTCAATCCCATTGACACAAGTTTATACTTTATGTAATTCATATCCATTTTTAAATTTCTCATGTGCATTTAATCAAACAATGTTTTTAATTTAAACATTTTTAATCCATTAGGACCTTTTATATCCACAAAACTTCTTAGTGTTTTTTCTCTTAATCAATGGTAATATTTTTTTTACATAAGTACTCAATCTTTACGCCGTGTAAAGCCCTTTGAGTAGGACCATGTAGAAATACTAGACATGCCTTCAATTTTTACCTCAAGGCATGGGTCACTCATTTTCATGCAACCATGTTCCTTGAGCTTTACCCTACACTTGTCAACCATAGGGTACCTTTTTATCTTGAAGTCCAAAGATTCTCGGCCAACCATACCCTTAAACCCTAAACCCTAGGCTTTCTCCATGTAGGAGCTTAAGGGCTTGGTTCTCTAGGTCATGAACTAGGGTTGTCAACCAATCACACAAAAGGCATGAAGTCTAGTTCTTGAAGGGTTGTGTGTTCAAATCCCAAACTTGACATACTAACCTAACTCTTGATATCATAATCTCTTACAAACCATGCAACAACCATAGTAATAAAAAAGAATTAAAATTAAATTGTACATGTTTACACACATACACACACACACACACACATGAATATTGTGTACATATGACATATATAATATTTTGAAATTTTTGTGGCTTTTTTTTAGGAGTGAAATTCTTTTCACCTACATAAAAGAAAAATTTGAAATGTAGCTATGAAGTTAGCTCTTTTGTTTGCCAACTACCAATTTATTTATGCTTATAAATATGTTGATTTTGCAAGAAATTATTATTACTTATTAAAGTATTATTTCTTCAATTTCATGAGATGTGTCTTCATATTATTAGAACACATGTCTACCAATTAATTAATTAATTTTGAAGATTCCATTTTGGAAAAATAAAACATCCCTAAATATTTGGAAAGATTCTTCATTTTCCTTCACAATTATTATTATTATTTTTAATTAATTAATTAATTATTTTTGTTTTGAGAAAACTAAAAATTGAAAATTTCAGCATTTCTAAAAATAATATAGAAGCCACTTTGTTTAATCCTAGGAATTACAAGTCCCACAATGAAACACTTTGATGGCCCTCCCACCACAACAAAAAAAAAAAAAGAAAAAAAAAAAAGAAAAAGAGGAAAAAAAAACCTACCTA
>Ga0116231_10006235_pt1 | contig 22903 bp, 17 predicted proteins | sample S1TSphgellanicum_2_FD_89695 | JGI IMG/M metagenome (GOLD analysis project Ga0116231, IMG submission 89695) | Host-associated microbial communities from peat moss isolated from Minnesota, USA - S1T2_Fd - Sphagnum magellanicum MG | ecosystem: Host-associated > Plants > Peat moss > Unclassified...
ATATTGTAGTCTGTTTTTTTTTTTTTTTTGTTTTTTTTTATTTAAATATAATATTTTTTTTTTTTTTTTTTTTTTTTTCGTCTTTTTTTTTTTTTTTTTTTTTTTCTCTCTTTTCCTTTTTTTTTTCCTTTTTTTTTTTTTTTTTTTTTTTTTTTTTTTGGTAATCTTTCCACACCACACATGCCTCTCTTTTTTGGTTATTTTTCCTTTTGGTGCAAGTGTTGGAAAGGGGGTCTTGATTTTTGGTTGCATCCTTTCACTTGTTGGTGATTTTGTGCTTCTTGATTTTGATTGTCAATGATATTCGTTGCCTTTTATTGTGAATGTTCAAGGTTTTCACTACATGTAAGTTGTTTTCATCATTTCCCCTTTCACCTTTCCTACTCCTTTGTTTCCTTTCTTTTTTCTCACCATACTTTCTTTGTTCTTTTTTTTCTCATCTTGATGAGTGTGTGAGTGTTGCAGGTATAGGCCTAGGGTTTTGGTTGTCATCTCTCACTAGTCACAAGTGGTATTCATGTTTCTTTGATTTTTTATGTTTTAATTTTGCTACAAGAATGTGAATATTTAATGTGGTGTGTGTGATCACAAATATTTGACAATCTAGGTTGTGGGGATTGAAAAATTGAATCACCTTATTTTCGTTATCAAGAACTAGCCTAATGACATTAGTGTTGGGTGTGATGGAGTCATGAAACCTAAAAACATGTCAAATTACATGACATGTGAGGCAATTATGATTAAGGAGCCCTAGAAGGTCATTGAGGAAAAAGGTTTATTTAAAGAAAACAACTTTGATTTTGACTAATTTTGGCTAGGTTGTTTTTCCATTCAAATTGCATGCTACATTTTATTTTGAGTTTAATACATATATGGTAGACATTTGCAGCTTTCTTATTATTTTTCTTTGACTTTGTTGTGTGTTGATTTGTTCTTGGTGGGTTTACAATTAGGGCTAAAACTATAGTTTGGTGGTTGAAAGGGATTTCCTACTATGTTGTGAATTGAGAATGAAATTTGAAGAGGGGGTGTTAGTGGTAGACTAGAAGTTGAAGACTTGTCATTATTTCCTTGAAACCCCAAACCTTTCATTCATCTCTATTACTTTTTCTTGTGATGAAATGGGCATTAAAATGAGGAATTGTGATGAGCTTTAAGTTTTTAATGAGGGTTAGGAAGCTAGTGTGTTGTGAATTCTCGCATGTTTCTTTACATGTCATTTATGTATTGTTGTGCTTTTGTCATGCACATTGGGATTGAATACAAATACGATGTTGTTTATTGCTTGTGGTTATGTAATATATAGTTTTTGATGTGAATTTGAATTTTGTCAATTATGGATTTTTCATATTTTGTAGTCAAGGTTTGATGTGTGTGTTGGGGCACATGTCATGTGTGCCCTTTGCACTTTGAGATGCCAATGCTTGGATCTTATCAACTACAAAAATTTTAGATCCCATTTGTCAATTATGCATTCGTTTCATGTTGTGAATTTCTCATGTGTTTCCTTGTTTAGATTTTAAGTTTATCGATTTGTTGCATATGAATTCAATTGTATATAAGATGGATTTTTTTGTGTTGTGAATTTTTCAAATGTTTTTTTGTTGGTCAATTAAGGTCAAGTGTCATGTTTGTTCGTTTGTTGCATATAAGATCAATTGCATATTTAAGGTGCATTGTTTCATGTTGTGAGTTTAATGTCACATGTTTCCTTGTTGGTCAATTAAAATCAAGTGTAAGGTCTATCGGTTTGTTGCATATAAGATGAGTTTTATATAAGGTGCATTATCTCATGTTGTGAGTTTTTTACATGTTTCCTTATTGGTGAATTAAAGTCAAGTGTCAAGTTTGTTAGTTTGTTGCATATAAAAGTAGTTGTATACAAGGTGTGTTCTTTTGTGTTGTGAATTTTTCATGTGTTTCCTTGTTGGTCATTTGAAATCAAGTGCTAGTTTTATCAATTTGTTGCATATAGGTTCAACTTTATGTGTTTTGCCATAAAGTTAGTTTGTTGTGGTATTAGTTATTTGTGTTATGAATTTATGGTGTCTCATACCTTCTATGGTATGGTTTTATTCCCAAGCATAAAATGATTAGTGGGTTTGATGGGAAATGTTTACAACAAAGATTTGTCTTATTAAAAAATCTCAAAACAAGTGAAAATGGATGGAGAAAGGTGAAAAATAGTTTCCATGTTAAGGAAATCTATAGGGTAACATTGCATCTTGCTAGTAGTGCATTAAAAATTTGTGTATCATTACATAATTCCATAGTCAATTTAATTTTAATTTAAGTAGCTATGGTGAAATCATGAGCATAAGTGCCCCATGTCATGTCCATGATGCATTTCTTAAGGTTTAAAGGTGGCTATGGTTTGCACTTCTTGGATTTATTTTCTTTTTCACTTTATTTGTAAACTAATTATGTTGTTGCAATTTTTTTAATCTTTAAGATTTGGGTGATGGATTTTGTTTGTAAACTAAATGTTTTATTGTGATGTCTATTGCATTCTTTTTGGTGGGTGTTTATGTAGTTTCTTATGTGTTGGAAAGTTAAGGAATGAGGAAAAAAATTTGGTGTTTTGTAAAGAGGAGGATAAAAAAAACAAATATTAGGCATCCCTTCTCTTTCCCTCTCCCTCCTTTTCTTCCTAGATGCCTTTTTTTTTTCCTTCAATAGTAATTTCAAACATAAACAACTCCAAGATTCAAGTTACTTTTGAAAGTCAAGTAATGATAAACATGTGAAGGCGAGTGATGTTGTTAATAGGATATTATCATATTCATTGCTGATTTTCTTAAAGCAATTTCATTGTTGAATATGTAAAATCATCCATCATTTCAAAGGTATTAACCAAATAGGTAATTGGACTTTATGCAATTTGAGTGTAAGATATTGCATTTCTTCCTTCGGAAATCAATGAATTGAACAACAGATTTAAAAACATTTGTTTGTCATTTTGAAATTTGTATGAACTTCAAATAAACAGTTGGGTGACCAATGTTTTGTGCATATTGCAACTGACTTAAGTTCAAATTCACATTGTGCAAATAAATGGCAAACAACCTGAATTCAAATTCATATTGTGCACATCGCAACCAACTTGAGTTCATGTTTACACCCATGATGAAAAAGATAAATAAAAGGCTATCATGCAATGTATCACAAGTAAAATTCAAATTTTTTATGTTTGTTTCAAGTTCATTTGCACATGTATTGAAAGGAAATCTAAACATTTAATCAAATTTTCATTTCTCACAACTTGGGTCAATTCATGTTATTGGAACTAATAATCAAGTAAAAGGTAACAAGTTGTGTGATTTCTTACAACAATCAAATAAAAAAAAATTGTGATAACAAAATTTATTACAAGATTTCCTTTGTTCCCCACCTACATATTGTCTATAATTTGTGAACTTGGTTATTTGTTACATGTTCACAAATGTATTGACAATTTTGAGAATTTGTTATTTCCTTATATTAGTGATTTTTTTGTTTCAAGCTTTTATTGTGTCAATGTGATTAGGTCTATGTATTAGAAAACTGATACATTGTAATCCATTGTATTGATGTGGAAAAGCTTCTTATGTTCAATTGTGTGGCATATATTTTGATTATTTCCATTGTGTGAATTTATTTTGAATCTCTTCCATTTTATAACCTTGCGGTACACTTGCAAAACTTATAAAATGTGTTTTTTAGTACTTCATTATATTAAATCCAATGTGCAATTGCTTGTACATATTTTCTCTAGGTTCTTAGCCTTTTTATTCAATTTCAAAATTCAAAAAATGATCCCTAGGAATGGAGGAATGGTGGTTAATAATGTTATAACTATAGTGTAAAATTGTAATGAAATAAAGTGAAACAAAACAATTCAAGAAAAGAAGAAAATGAAGATGATTTTGACACATGAGCAGACATTCATGCACCCCATTGTGCTTTCATAAAATTGTGTGAATTTGGATCAAATGAGAACGTGGAAATATCATACAAAACTTATAGTTGTGGGACATCCAAAAGATAGTTGTTCATTTAAAACCAACTCCTACATCAACCATTCATGCAACATTTGATCATTTAATACCGAATCCCAAATCAACCATTCATTATCCACAACATTTGATCATTTAATACCAACTCCTAAATCATCCATTCATTATATGCAACATTTAATATTAAGTCTATGAACCATTTTCCCCTTCAAATTATGTAGTTTGTGAAATTTTTATCAAATTTTCTAAGGTTTCCATGTAGGTTGAAAAGTTCAATGTTGGTCATCAATATTAAAATGTCAATGTATCAATGTTATAGTGTATTAATGTTTAAACAATATAACATATGAACAATACATTATGTAATACACTTGATGAATTAAAAATGTGATGCTCAATTCTATTTTTCATTGGTTTTTTATTGTATCAAGTTGCACTGTATCAATATATCAATTTAGATAATGTAGCATGTTGCACACCAAATTAGAGTGTATAATCACAAGTGCAACATTTCGACTTTGGTAACTTACTTGTTTTGTGTTGAATTTGTGAGTGTAGATCTTCAGTGAATATTGGAGTGCCACATTTGACCTTTAAAATTGTCAAAAAATAAATTCAAAAATTCATCGAGGAACATGAAATGAAGGATAAAAGAAGTTGAAGCTATTTGTATAGGGCAATTTAGTGGCAAATGTGCCCAATTTAGAATGGATATAACTATCCCTCCTAATACACTTGAGTTGTTTGAAAATCAAACTTCAATTTGAGTGAACTTGGATATTGTTGATTGAGTTTAGCAATGCATTACTCGATGTAACTCACCCTTCCTATCCAATAGTCACATGTATTGTGTAGCGTGGGATTCTATTTTCCATACATTAAAATATTGAAATTGTTGTCATGGTATAGTTTATTGAAATTTTAATGGTCAAAACATTGAGGTGCAACTCTCATAGCTAACTAATTCCATATTACAATGTATAGTGACATGTTCTATTGTATAATATATTCTTCAAATTGGCAAAGCTTTCAAGTTGATTTTGTGGATCATGGACTTGTGATACTTTCATATGCAATTCTTTACATCATACATTTCAAAGTGTCTTGTATTAAAAGTATCAAAATAAAGTATCTATGTCTTGGACATAATACATCAAAATATCAGTTTATTAGTGCATTAATATATCAATGTATTGATTGTCATTGTATTAATCTATTAATGCATCAACGTGTCAATGTATCAAGGGATTTTTGGGTGATATTGATTGTTTAATTAATGGTTCACATGTTTAATTATAAGAAATTGAAATGATCATGCATGATAGATTTTGGAATATTTGCTCAAGAGGAGATTAAATTTTTTAAATGGTAATTATGATTGATTTTTGAAACAAGATTCCATTATGATGAATTTTTTTGGGAGATATGGTGATTACATATGAATTTGATGTTTTGTTATACAATTTCAAATTTTAGAAAATGCAAATGGTAAATAACAATTGGTTACAATAAAAAAAAATGGTGGGAAACATAAATTAAATGTCAAGTTTTCATATGTAATCACTATTTATCAAATGTGGAATAACGGTAATACATTGAATGCATTGTTCACATCATGCGCCATTAACATTTTTTTATTAAATAATATATTATTTTACCCTACCCATAAACTTGGAAACATGACAACTTCTTGTCCATGTATTTTGAAAAAAAAATTGCCTTGTTATGTTTAGACACACGTGCATGTCAACTTTCAACTAATTGTTTTTAGTGTGTTAAGAAAATTTAGTGTATCAACAAACTTTTAGTGTATTAAAAAAAAACATAGTAAACAATAATTGGTTATAATAGAAGTGGTGGGAAATGTAGATTAGGTGTCAATTTTTGATATGTAGTCATATATTTGTCATGTGTGGAAAAGTGATAATACATAGATAATATTTGTTCACATAAGGTGAATATTTTATTGGTATTTTTTTATACATTAATGATTACTTTATAATAACCATAGACTTGGAAACATAATGACCTCTAATCCACGTATTTTGAAAAAACCATTCCCACCCTTGCTATGTTTAGGCATGCACAACTATTAATTGAAAAAATCTTCAATGTGTAAAATAAATCCATAGTGTGTGAACAAATTTTCAATGTATTAATTTTTTTTTTACAAATAAAAAATATTGGTTATGGTTGAAAAAAGGTGGGAAATGTAAACCGGATGTCAATTTTTGATATTTAGCCATCTATTTGTCATGTGTGGAAAACAAGTGGTGATATATGGAGTGTATTGTTCACAAATGTGTGAGTAGTGTATGGTTATTTTTTGATACATTAATGGTTATCTTACAATAACCGTAGACATCAAAATGTGGCAGCCTTTTGTTTTTGTATTTAAATTCCCAACATGTATGACAACTTTCAATTGAACATATCTTAATGTATCAACAAATCCTTAACATATCCAAAAAACTCATGGCAAATAATAATTGGTTATAATTCAAACGTGATAAGAAATGTAAACTAACACTACTAGAAATTTTGTCTTTTGCAACTTGTCTTATGCAACTAAAAAATCTCACATGCAACTATTTTGGAGTTGCATGCGACATTTTTTAGTTGCATAAAACAAGTTGCAAAAGACAAAATTTCTAGTAGTGTAAATGTCAATTTTTTATATGTAACCATCAATTCGTTATGTGTGAAAAAATAATGATAAATGGAATGCGTTGGTCACACAACATGTGAATGGTGTATTAATATTTTTTGATACATTAACAAATATTTTACAATAACCATAGATATAGAAACATGGCAACCCTTTGTCCATGTATTTTGAAAAAACTTTCCAACCCTTATTATGTTTAGACATGTAGGGTACTTTTTAATTGATTTATTGTATCAACTAGTCCTTAGCGTATTAAAGTGTGGTTCACACATAGGAGTAGCGTTAGATATTGTTAACCCTATTTATTATCACAAAGCGAACATGAGAATATGAGTCCTACTTACTTTGCTTGCTTATCTAACCCATTGTTATTCAATCTCTATTTAGTTATAACCCTAACAACATACTTACTTACCTAAAATTTTATCAATGTCCAAGAGTTGCCATCAAGAAAATTCATAATTATAATGACAATATGTGGCTCCTTGGTTGAGGATCCAATTCGAGCGACTACAATTCTTTTTGGATCATGATCTTCACACCACAACACCACACTCTTGCATGATGATCTTCTTGACACGCTGCAACACCACAATTCTTTCATTTTACACATTCTAAAGAAAAGTAAGATTTTTTTTTTAAAATTTAATTTTATTCATTTTTCCATTATTTCGTTTTTTTGTTTAAATTTATTTTCTTTGCTCATTCATTGTTGTTTGTTTTCATATGCTTATTCTTAAATGTTGTGATTTTTCTAGATCTTTTAAGGTTATTTGCTCACAACAACTTGTTTTCACTTTGTAAATGTTTGAGCTTGTTCAATATTCTAATTTTAAAAAAAAAGCTATAGATCTTATATTATTATTCACAATAATAATAATCACAGTTGTTGATTATTAATCGCAATTGTTTGTTTGTAGATGTTTTAATTTGTTCAATGTTATTTTCTTTTTCTAGATCTCTCAAATCTCTCGCTCACAATTGTATGTTAATTGTCGTTTTTTTTTCCAAATCTTTCAAGTTGTTCAAATCTTTCAAGTTGTTCGTTCATGCTCGTTCACAACTATTGCTATCTACAAATCTCTTTGATATTGTTCACAATTGAACTTTGATTTATCATTGCTTTCAAGTGTAAATGTGCATATAATTCACAAGATAGAAATCTTTGCATTCTTTCATCTACTTTTCATTTCATAGCTTCGTTTTGTTTGTTTCATATATTATGTATTACACGTGGTAAAAAAAATTGTGCAATGTGTTTGTTTGTTGCCAATGTTCAACTTCATGCAAGATGAATTCACTCAAGCTTTTTTGTTGGCACACTTCATTCAATTGATGCTACAAGTGCATGAATCAATAATGCTTTGTCATGAAGCAAAATCCAATGTTGACATGCCATTACAATTTATAGGAAATGTTACAAATACACTAGAGAGCAAAACAATCTACCATAATTTGTTGAGTTATGTTGTTTTGCATCATTGCTAATTGTCTTTCATTTACAAGTCATTGTTTGACCAGGAACTTGGAAATTGGGTGAAAGCATGATCAACAACTTGGCTTTCTCAATTCTTGATAACATAGTACGAGGATTCTCAATGGATTGAACATTTTAGAGTAATTTGTGATTTTGTCCACTAGTTGATTTTTTAGCTAAAACCTTGTACGGAGAAAAAAAACACAAGGTATATGTAGGTGTACAATACTTATTAGCATTTGCATTGCATGTTCCCTTTACAAACTCACTCATGGAGCTGAATATTTGCAATGTAGTGAGATGTTTGTTATAGGAATGTCTATAGTACATTTGGTCCTACAAGAAGGTTTTTGGGCCAAAAAATCAAGTGGCTAGAAAGAGAGGATTTGGTGCAAGTCATGGCAACATTCAAGAATTTTTGTGGTCTTCTAATAATCCATGATGCCATAGACGTCACTCAAATCCACATCTAAAAACCAAGAGGTACTTTTGAAGTTGACTACTTTTCATAAAAGTCTAGATCCTACAACATGCAACTTCAAATAGTAGTGGATTGCCATAAGAAGTTCATAGATATTTTTGTTGGGATGTCAAGGTCCATGAATGACGCTTGCATTTTGCAAATTTCAAGCTTACATCAAAAGGCTACGAATGGTAATCTAATTCAAATTGATCAAGGTGAAAGTGGCATCAAACCTTACATCAAAGTTGATAAGGGTTATCCATTATTACCATGGTTGATGATACTTCATAAATAGGGCAATGTTCATTGTACAATTTTGGAATCGTTGTTCAATAGATAATTCAGTTGATGGAGAAATGTCGTAGAAAATTCATTTGGAGTTTTGAAGAAAAGTTTTAGAGAATTGTTGTTCAAAACTAACTTGCATGTAGTTTTTTTACTTGATGTGGTGGTATGTTGTATTTTGTACAACATGATACTTGAAAGGAAAGGTTCAGACATAGCCACTTTGATGGCTTGATTAGAGTTGGAGGTTGATCAATATTTTGTTGATCCAAGTTGTGTTCACAAAGAAGGCATTGAACATTGTATGCCTACTAAACATGGAACTAACATTGAAACAAAATTACAAGGATTTAAGATATTAAGAACTAACCAATGCATCTTTCTAGAACATTACCTTGGAAATAGGCTACATAAGGACGTTGAAATCTGATTGAATTGTATGGACAATGTATCACATTGAAATCTAATTGCTCTATGGACATTGTTCAAGTTGAAATTTGAATTCTATGTAGGACCGTGTATGAGATTGAAATCTAATTGTAGTACTACCATGGACAATGTATCAAGTCAAAATCTAATTGTTGTATGGACATTGTATCATGAAATTGTAATGTCGATAGGCCTATGTAAAAATGGCCGGATTAAAGATTATTTTGTCAATAGTTGAAACTCCAATCAAACTTGAAAACTACGTTGTAGTCTTGGTTGTAATTTGTTGTTTCATATCATTGGTGTTTTTTTTTCACTTGAGTATTTTGAATCAAAATTCAATGGTGGAGGCATGAGTGCTTTATCACGAATGAAAGCATGGCACATGGCTATGTTGAGGTTAGATAAAACATTAACCATATTTTGATTCGTCTTGTGGATTTTTTTGTTTTATTTTTTTAGGTACTACAATTATTCAATGAAGGTCCATTTATGCAGCTTGTTTTGACAATCTTCAATCTCCAACTATGTAGTGTTGAGACAATCCATGGCTTTGATCATGACTTTGTTGTTCTTGGTCATTGTTTCAATGACATGTAAAAAAAGTTGCAACATTTACATTTAACTGTTATGCTTCTAAGGGTGATGGGAGTTGTTGGAAGTATTTCCATTAGTTGTTCCGACAATTTGATGAAGGCCAGTTTGCATATTTAGTTATTTTCCAAAAAAATTGTCAAGGTTCACCACATTCACCCACACTTGTGGATTGTTGTGATTGTTTTATGGTATTTGTTCATTTGGAACATAGTCCTCACTTGATAATTTTTCCATGAATGTACATTGTGGTTTTGCAAATTCTTAATCGTCATGTGCATAAACATTTGGCATTGGTGCATTGTAGTTTGAATCCCCCTTAGCTTGTAGATCTCTATTGTGGATTAGAACATTGATGACTCACTTTCCTTAGAAGGCTTCAATCACATCATAATATTTTTGATTGAATTGTTTTGGCAAATGAAACTTGTTGTTCTTATTAATTGTCAAATCCTAGAAGGAATGTTGTGGCATGTTCCCTTGTGGTAATTCAATTTTTTTTTGTAATATGAATTTAACTCGTTCCCTAAGTCCTTACACATCTTTTCATTCCACATCACTTGCATGTTGATAGTTTTTTAGAGGTCATATGCAACTTTTGTCCATCATTGTGCAACGAGAATCATGTGAGCTTTTGGATCCACAAGTGCCTTTTGAGTAGCATGTTCATCATGCTTACATTTTATGAATTTAAGGACTTCATGTTGCTCCCAATTGTCATGTTGCATTGCTAGTATTAGATCCTTTTGTTGTTGGTCCTCCTTTTAATCTATGTTGTTTTCCTTCTACATTCATTATGGACTAATGTGCACGAGTCTTTTGATTGTAGGAATGGTGTGCTTGCATGAAAATAAATTAGGAGATTGACAATATTGTAGCCAAGAAGATGATGAATTGAAGACACAAAATCAACATTACAAACAAAAGAATGGTGTGACCTTGATCATGGATTAGTAATTTACAATATGCAAATTGAAAATGATAACTTACTCCCACTATCACTAGTGGGAATCTACAAAATTTGAAGTTTTCCAACATTGGTTATTAATTTACTAAGGTTCATTATCGCAACTATGTAGTGATTGAGATAGTCTACCACGTAGTGTGGCCACATCGTCTACTTACCAACAAGTAGTTGTGTAGTTTGAATAGTTATAATTATTATTAATGTTATCAACATGCCTACCCTTATGTGTGAACAATCCATAAGAAACATGTGGCATATAACAATTGGAGCTTTACATTTAAAAGTGGCAGGAAATGTATGTTATGTGTCAATTTGAAAATACGAATGTATCACTCACTCATGAATAATGTATGGTATTTTTTGATACATTAGTAGCTATCCTACATCAACCATAAACCCAAAAACATGGCATCTTTTTGTCCATTTAATTTTGAAAACCTTCCCACCTTTATTTACCAAACACATGTGTCATGAGATTTATGATGACAACACAATGCATGATGACATGATGCATCAATACATTGTGATTTCGATACATTACAAAATAAATTAAAAAAATCATTATTGCTTATAATATTTATTGCTAGGTGAGAAATATTTTTACTAATGATTTCATTGTTTTTACTCACCTACACATATTTTCAACTAGGGGCAAGATGCTCATTGACCCTAGAAAGGTAAAAATGTAGGCATTTGTACCGGACTTGCCATCAAAACTTGGCGATCATTTTATGTTGGGGGTTACTATTGGTTGTTAGGTGTATCGATGGTTTGTTGTGTGAGTTTTGTAAGAAAAGGCTTTAAGTCTCTTAGGTATAGAATGCCCAAAACCCATTTTTGAGGAAAGATGTTGCAAATGTGATTATGGGTGTTGGGGTGATTAACAATTTTAACTTTTGCACCTTTTTTTTTGTTTCAAACAAACTTACACATTGTATGAGACAAATTTGGTGTATGTGATGTATAGGACACATAGACCAAAAACTCCACACTCCATTTGATTTAACACTTTTTATTATTATGTCAACTCAATAGAAAACCTTAAACTTGAACTGCAACTTGATTGGTCACCTTTTCAAGAAATCTAAACCATTAAAAAACACCCAATCCTCACCATGTTTTGGGGAAAGCAACAAGAACCTTACTTAGAGATTAGAGAAAAAAAAGAAGAATTTATAAAAACCCTTCCCAAAAGGTTTCACTAAAAGTAAGAGAAGGTGTATTTGGGATTGTAGGTTCCCTTCAATATGGATACACACAAAGCAAAGGTTATGACTATAACAATGATATATAAAACATGTGCACAAATATAGAGGGCTCCAAAACCAAAGGTTATGACTATAACAATGATATATCAAACATGTGCACAAATATAGAGAGCCTTTTGAGTTTGCACGAGCCTAGGGACTAAGGAAAAAGCCCTTTGACCAATTGTTGGAAGTGGTGGCTTCGATTATTTGTAGGAGTCGATTTTGATTGAATTGTCAATTTAATATTTTAATAGGCTTTCATAGGTTTGTGACTAGGCACGAAGGAAAAACCTTTTGACCAATGAACTTGTTGGAGTTGGTGACATGGAATTATTTTTAGGAGTTGTGTTAAAAGAATTATCAATTTAATATTGTAATACCCTTCCATAGGGTTGTACCTAGGTGTGAAAAAAAGACCTAAAAAAACAAACCTATTGTGCCTATTGAGATTGTTGGCTCAAATGGTTTTAGGTGTTGTATTAAGTGAACTAATAACAATTTACTATTGTGTTTGAGGAGATAATTAATATTTTAATTATAAAAACATGGGTAGATTTTTGGTCAATGTATTTTGGGAGGCCATGTTACATCATGTAAGATTTCCTCCCTTGCGACAATGCGCGTTACATTTATTATGCAAACTTTACACTTTTTTTTAAAGGGTTTAAGGTTTTAATGTTTTAGGGTTTTTTCGTAAACCCTTCACCTCCCAAACAATGAGTATATAACAATTCCCTCCCTTTGTGGTTATTTGAAGACAAAACAAAATGTGCTAGGCTTTTAGGGGGGCACCCACTTGGGATGAAGGAATTACTAGAATTGGACTTACAATCAAGTGAACTTGTGCAAGCCCTTATTCTAGTAATGCCCTCGTCCTTGAGCTTTAGCCTATACTTTACATAGATTTTTGCATGTCACCCATATCTTGTAAAGGAAACGCACATGCTTAATGAATTGAGTTTTTGTAATGACATGTGTAGTGGAATGAGGTGTTAAAGTAAGATAGCAAAGTCGAGTAGGCTTGTTGGATTCACATTATCTCGATATGGATATGAAATTCCTTGAAGGCTCTTTTTTGCTTCCTTCACTTTCCTTTGCTTAATGGGCTCTCATCCTACCATCTTGTCTTTAGTTCGAAGAAAGAACCAAAAAGAAACCTCAAAAGCACCTAAATTTTTTTTTGAAAAGAACTTGAAAAAACATGTTTTAAAAAACACTTTTAAAATGTTTTTTTTTCTTCCAGCATCAAAAAATTCCTGCTTTGGGAATTTTTTTTAAAATTGAAAAAAAATTAAAATAAAAAAAATTAAATACTGGAAGCCCAAAACCCCCTTAGAGAAGGGGTGAAGAAAACAAAAACACAAAACAAGGTAGGTAACTGTCAAGGAAGGAGGCTCCCGCCAACAAGAGACAGATACATCCCCCCCGGTCATTCTCATGCCGTCAATAGTCGATACATCCCCCCGGGTCAGTCTCTCAAACGTCCGACCGCCGGTCCGTACATCCCCACCGGTCATCCTCCAGACAGCCAACCGGCGGTCGGTACATCGGTACATCCCCCCAAGTTACCCTCTAATTCATCCGACCGCCGGTCGGTACATCCCCGCGGGTGAGTTGAGTCATTCTCTAATGAACCCGACTGCGACCGGAGGTTAATATGTAAACCCTCCGGTGTCAATCATTCTGAAATTCACCTGGCTGACCGACCGACCAACCGACCGACCGACGGTAGAAGTGGGTGAGTCTTCTGTTGTTGCCTCGACCGACCGGCGGTCGGGAGTCGGTACATCCCCCCGGGTCATTCTCTGTGCATCCCTCCCTGCCGCACACGGCAACGAGGAGCTTCGCTTCGGCGGGTTTAAGCACACGCGAGATTTGATTCTTGTGGTCTTTAGGTCCGTTTGATTCTTGTTCTCAATCTTCCGTGTGCTAGCAACAGCAGCCGAATCAGTTCTAGTATCAGCAAGGAAATTGGGGCATAATGGCGTATGCTGCGGAGTTTTCTAGTCTTGGAGTTTGTAGAAGAAGTGGTTCTAGTGGTAGGAAATTTGTGATGTTGGAGTGTGAACGGTTTGAAATTTGTTTGTGGGGATTTTGTTGTTGTTGTTGTTGTTTTTGTGTTGGTGGATATTGAGAGGGAAGACGTGTGCGGTTGAAAGTTGGATGTTTTGAGAGAGAGAAGGAGAGGAAGAGAAAATGATTTGATTAAGCCGAATTCCGGGAATTAGGTTTTTGGTGTTTTTGGGGGATTTCCAGATTGTAAGGAGTTTTGCAAGCAACTGGTTGAAAGTTTGATGTTTTGAGAAAGACAAGGCAGGCAAAGGTTTGAAGCCAAATTCCGGGAATTAGGGTTTTGGTGTTTTTGGGGTTTTCCAGATTGTAAGGAGTTTTGCAAGCAATTTGGTTGTTGGCGATGGAGGAGATGAAGCCGAGTTACAAGCATCAGCAGGTGTTGAGGCAGCAGCAGCAACAACAACAGCAAGGCAAGAGTGCGGGTGGGAATGGTGGACTGACGGATGCAGCAATTGGCGATTCTCTCAAGGTATCTTCGTGTGTGCATTTGAAGCCTGACTCTGATAATCTGTTGATGGGGGAGCTTCGAGCGCCAAATACGTTGCAGTTGATGGATCAAGGGGGAGGGGGTTCCATCATTCATGGCAGCTCCGGTAGAGATGGTGGAGTGCCAGAATCCGGTGGGCAAGTCATGGTTTCTTCTGGGGCTTTTGGTCCAGTTGGAAATTCTCGTAGAGTGAAGAGGAGAGGCTCTCCTATCCCCGCTCCTCCTCCTCGAGGGATTCCCTTCCGAGCCACCCCTGTCACATCACAGTCCCTCTTGTTCCAGTCCCAAGCACAATCCATCGGATCACATGGCGCATTCCAGCCGGTGGTACCCTCGGATCAGACTTCCGTTCCTAGGCCAGTGCCCAACCATAGCTGGAACTCTAATGATGGAGCGACCCAGCAGCATGATGACCTTGGGACACACAGACCGAGTGTGCGGGAATGGGGAAATAAGCCACTAGCTCAGTTTGACCCAGATCTCTGGGATTTGATGGAGAAAGAGAAGCACCGGCAATGGAAAGGAATTGAGCTTATTGCATCAGAGAATTTCACATCACTGGCTGTTATTGAAGCTCTGGGGAGTCATCTCACTAACAAGTACTCAGAAGGTCTGCCTGGCCATAGATATTACAAGGGCAACCAGTTTATCGACCAGATTGAATCACTCTGCTGTTCTAGAGCATTGACTGCTTTTCATCTTGAGGCAGATAAATGGGGTGTGAACGTGCAACCATATTCTTGCTCAACTGCAAATTTCGCTGTTTATACTGCACTTCTGCAACCTCAAGATCGGATCATGGGTCTTGATGTGTTGTCAGGAGGTCATGTTAGCCATGGCTACCACACACACAGGTTTGTTTCAAAAAAATTGTTAGAGCTTTCTGTATGTGGGTTTCAGATGTTCCTTACAATCATTTCCTTGGATGAGAGTGAGATGCTGTCCACTGAACCAGTGGAAAATTTGTGATTTTCCAGCGGGAAGAAAATCTCTGCTGCTTCAATCTACTTCCAGAGCTTACCGTTCAAGGTTGATCCGGAGACAGGGCTGATCGATTATGAGAAGCTTGAGGAGACAGCTCTACTGTACCGCCCAAAAATACTGATTTGTGGAGGCAGCTCATACCCCCGTGAATGGGACTATGCACGGTTCCGTCAGATTGCAGACAAAGTGAATGCTATTCTCATGTGTGACATGGCTCATATCAGTGGCCTTGTTGTTGCCCAGGTACTAACTGAAACTCCAGCTGGTAGTCCTTATAGTGATCATGGTTTGTGGAGGTAGTTGGGTTTTTAGATGTGTTTTTTCTTGCACAGTTTTTACATTGCTGTATGTTACAATAGATGTCTAAATGTTGTAGTTGTTGGGATCTCCGCATAAATCTAAGTAAAGCTCCCCTCATGGTCTTCAGCAGTTGCACAAATTGCATCCAGAAACTGAGCACTGGCAATCCAGTTAGATTACTTATTTTCATGGCAGAATTGGGAAATTGTGACATGGCCTCTGGACAGCAATAAGCACTTAATCCATTGTGGGGGTTTAATTTTCCACTCAATTGTGGGACCTACAATCATGTTCTGGTGGAGGGCTAGAAGGTTCAGAATTTTTTCACTAAAGCTTTCTGTTTTGCAGGAATGTCAGAGTCCATTTGAGCATTGTGACATTGTCACATCAACAACACACAAGTCATTGCGAGGTCCAAGGGGTGGCATAATTTTCTACAGGAAAGGACCAAAACCACACAAGAGACCTGGAGATGAAATTTACAACTTTGAGAAAGACATCAACTTTGCAATACACCCTACTTTGCAAGGGGGCCCTCACAACAACCATATTGCAGCTCTAGCTGCAGCTCTCAAACAGGCTGCTACACCTGAGTTTAAGGAGTACATGCAGCAAGTGAAAAAGAATGCACAAGCTCTTGCTGAAGGCTTAAAGAAGAGAGGCTGCAAACTTGTCACTGATGGAACTGACAACCATTTGATGCTTTGGGATCTTCGTCCTTTTGGGGTTGCAGGTGGGTGTAGGCCATCCCTCCTGCAGCTGAAGCTGTGTGAGCTGTTAACAGGAAGTTCATGAATATTTTGTTGAATTACTGCCAATTGATTTGTCCTGAAATTGATGTTTGCACTTTTACCACTCATCCTTTCTGTGCTTGCCTTGAATTGGTTTGCTCCATGTTGATTGCAATACAGGAAATCTTTTTGAGGAGGTTTGTGAAGCATGTCACATTACTGTTAATAAGAATGCCGTTTATGGAGACAGTAGTGCTTTGCAGCCTGGTGGCATTCGTATTGGTGAGTCTTTCTCCTGACCAATCATTCCACTATATTGCAGCCCCAGATTGGCCAGTATTGGTGCAATGTCATGATGCAACTGTTTATGAGGTCTAGGCATGTTGATTAAGAACTGTTGATGAAATGCATTCTGGAATTTTTTTTTGTTTCTAAGCTGTTTGTTGTGCCTGATTAAATGTACCAGGAACCCCAGCAATGACATCCCGTGGTTGTCTTGAGGCTGATTTTGACACCATGGCCTCCTTCCTCCACAAGGCTATGCAGATCACCTTGGCTCACCTAAAGGGGACTGCAAAGCTGCAGCGAGAGTTCACTAAAGGGTTGCAGACCAACAGTGAGATTGTGGAGCTCAGGGCCAAAGTGGAGAAATTTGCAGCTTTGTTTGAGATGCCTGGGTTTGATGTTGGCAGTATGAAGTACTACAATTCATAGTTGTCAATGTACGGTCTCAAGGGCATTCTGCACACTTTGTACAGTAGTGAAGATGTGCTTTCATGGTTGTATCCCTTGTACCCTTCCTAATTTTTCCCCTGAATCCCATCACGGGATGCTCCAGAGCACTTTAATGAAAGCAACAACACATGCCACACTTTTGGACAGGAAGGCTGGTTGGATTAGATCTGGAGGAGAACTACCAATTCATCTTTGTCACCAACCCAGATTTTGCATCTGGTAGCATGGGAGCTGCTGTTTTAGTAAGGAACAAAAGCTCTGTTGATTTTCTTTCCACTTCAGGAGAATGATAGCAGTGTCCTTGAAAACTCATTGCACTTTTTTTGTCAAGGAGAATTGGAAGCAAGCGCTTCAGATCTGTTGTACTACAGATCAAATGACTGCAAATGTAAGATGTGGGAAACTCTGGAAACAAAATCATTGCTACTATAGATTTGGAAATTGCATTGGCAATTAAATGCCAGCATGTTTTTGGTGCAACCTCATATTGTAACCTCATTAATTTTTCTGTGTAGAATACTTAAAACATGTTATGTACTTTGTGACAATGATGGTTTGAATGAATTACTGTGCTGGAAACAGCAGGGAGATGTATTTATTCTTCTATATTCAGTCCTCTAACCAATTCCTTAGTTCAATGTGCATTATGTGCATTGCAAAGAGAAGTTTTATTTTCATTGTTCAATTTTGTGTCTGTAAATATGAGCATATTCTCATGTTCCCTGCTTCCAATTCATAAGCTCAAAATTGCAGACGTGCATTTCAGGTTTCAGAAGGTTATTGATTGTCTCACGGCACAGGCAGCTAATCTTGATCACTCGTGATTGCAGCAGTTCAGTCTAAGTGATTTATTGGTCAAAACTGGAGGACATTTGTTTTATTGAGGTTTCAGTTGCACTGTTTTTGACATTTGTGTATCAAAATGAAGCCTCATCACTTTCCATAGATACTACTCTTCTTGTCCCCAGCAACAAGCAAGCCTCAATTTCTAAAACACAGTGATACAAAAATTCGAATTGGAAATACACTGCAGAAAGAGTTCAGAAAGCATAATTTTTAAAAAAAATCTCCAATTCAGGACCTAAAACTATTGTGCAAGCAAAATATAATAGTTCACAAAATCTGTACTTCAGTATCCACCTTGTGTGCAAGCAGATATAAAGAAGACACTGGTAATTAAGTTCTGTGGTGTTGTTTGCACACATAAACTACATATATTGTACAGGACCTCTGAATTCAATTTGAAATAACAGTTGTAGAATTGGACCTGAAATTAGTACACATGCTTGGAATGAATCCAAAATCCTGAAATGATCCAATTGATAATCACTTTTCCTTCCTAGCCATTTTAGGGTTGAAGAGTCCTTCCTATGTATCAAGCCATATGACACCAATTGAAAAGTTGGCATATGAGAGAAAGAAAGTTCCCTGTCCAGGCATGGGGTCTTCATTTATCATGGTAAAGAGATGGAAGCTCACTTCATGGTAAACATGAATCTCAAAAAACGTTCCTGTTCAAATGTATCCTGAGTCTAATGCAGGGTTACAAGTCTTGAAAAGACTCTCCCAGATGTTTTGCATTCCCAATTTCACTCCAAATATTGCTACATGAGCTCTGTACAGTTCTGGTCATACCTTTAATGTGCATTTTAGCAATGCAGGCTTGGACATCATCCTTTCCAAGGCTGCTGATTTTGTAGTAAAACAGATCACCTGACACAATTATGGTTCAACTTGGCCTGGTGCATTGTGTTCCATATCTAAGCACCAGCAGTAATAGTGGGACTCAGAGAGCCTAAGAGGAGTGAACAAGCTTGAAATCTCCACATGGTGTTCCAGCTGTGAACTTAACTCACCAATGTAGGAAGGCAGCCTGGCATGTCTGGTTGATCGCATGCGCAGGTATAAGCGCATGGCTGCTACTGCATCCTCACTAGGGACATGACTATGTCCATCCTGAATGTGATACCTGTAGACAGCAATCTGAGAGTGAGAAATGTGAAGGGGTGTTCATTAGTGTACAGACATAGTTGAATATGGAATAATTAGGAAAAGGGGTAGTGGCTAACCCCAAGTAGGTCTCAGTCAAGAACCGCAGCTTGTGACTGTAACCACTGGTCTTCAGCAAAGGCTGGTAGGTAGCTGTGTCTCTGACAAAAGGAGGATGAACGAATCACCATCAGTAGGAGTCAAATGGTGCCTTCAAACTGCTCTGGAAGCAGCACAGCCACATGAGCTCTTTCAGGTGGAAGGCACCACTTATAGAAATCTGATAAAGAACATACAGAACACTTTCTGGCTGTCAAAAACAAGTTTAGTACCTTGCACCTGTCATGAACAAATCAACCCATGACCTGGCGGCAGTTTTCAGACTTCCCAAAACACATAAACATGCCCAGTAATGCTGACCTGATAAGGTGTGGTGGATAGTCAAGGTGCAGGCAAGCCAGGTCATGGCGCAAGTCGTGCCCCACTAACAGTCTGACAGAGCCAAGAATGGCATTCACTCGGTAGCGCACATGTTTAAAGGGCATTGCATTTTGCAGATTTGCTGCCTCAATACCTGTGATTTCAAACCTGGAGTATAATCCCAGGAGTGCCCCGTATTTTGTCTCAGTGACTTGAATGACACTGTCAGAAGTAGACAAATATATGAATATGCAGATAAGACTCTGTAACACTTTGACTGTAACATGACTGGTGTGAAGTCACAACCTTCTTTAGAACTGCCCACAAACGGTCAGACTGGAAAATTACAGATTGAGAAGCAGGAGAGAAGAGATGATATATTCTAGAAGAAAACATGCCTGTAGTCTGTTACTGGGAGAAAGGGTTGCACATAAGTGTCAAGCAGTACAGACTCGTATTCATCCACCATGCACACCCGTGCACATAAGTCAACAGAGCCATCCTTGCCACCTCCGACCATCTCACAGTCCATGGCCACTGCTTGAGTTGCTGGCAATCTTGAGATACTAGGCATCAAAACTGAATTGGCATTGCAAGATCCCTTTGGGGGTGTGAAGGAGTTCCCCAGAGTGTCATCCAGCTGAACTAAGATCTGTAAGATCAAAACGATGGCTTTCAAACATAGGGAAAGCTCCATACACAAGTTAGACTTGGGGAGGTAAGCACATTCTGGAAGACTTCCATTCCAAGACTCAGAAGTTGTACAAAGATACAAGGGAAGAAGTGACAGTTGCTCACTTGTCCAATGGGAGAAGCATCAACATATTGACACCGGATGCAGTGATCTGTGAGAGAATCCTCACTTTTCATCAATTCGAGGCAATAAATGCAACCCCTCTTTGCAAATTCATTTGCACAATCCTTTTTGGCTAGCCGACCTGCACACCTTTTCCAACATTTGATGTTTTTCAGCTCAGTGTTCCTAGAGCTGGCAATCTCATTACAAAAGCATGAGTCATGCCAAAAGCTGATCTGAAATTTTCAGTGCCACTCTCCCATTGCACTCAATGTGAATCCACTGGCCACAAAACATATGTTTCCCACCAGCAGCTAGTCACATTGGGACTTTGCCACTCAAATACCATTGTCCAATCCTTGCACATTTTACAGAACTTCATGCAGAAGCACAGACAACAAATAGCTGTGCGTATCATCTTGAGGAAAGGAGCAGATATCAGGCCTCCCATCTGTTTGAGCATCCAGACCCACCATGCATAACAGGTGATGAGGAACCAACAAAGACTGCTATCCCCAGGAATTGAGACAATCCCAATAATTGCAATATGTAGGAAGAGAGCAATGTGGGGGCTTACCAAGTAGATGTTCCCTAAGAGACTCATAACAGGGGCAGTGCTTGTGGCAGACACCACACTGAGGCTCATGCTCGGAGTGGCCAGCCTTTTCTAGGTGCTGCAGCAAGTGTTGCCTGCTTGAAAATTGCTTGAAGCATGCCGAACACCTGCCACTCCAAACCTTCATATCAGCCCGTCTCCCACCCTCTAACGATAAACTACGCACCCAGAACTCTCATTCTTCACTGGCCTGGAGAAGACGAAGCCCTAGAAATAAAATCTCGCGCAAAAATAGATAGCAAAAGCAACAATTCTCACAGCTCGCAAATCCAGCATGCCAGACAAAGACCTTCTCACATTCTAAAAGACCTTCTCACAAGGCCGCAAAAAATTATATTCTTCCCGTAGAAACACAGGTGTGAAGTTGTAACACAAACTTCCTCCATACACGTGCAAACAAAGAAAATCGCTCACAACAACAGCAAACAGTTCAGGCTTCTATATCAAAAGCATTCCGCAGAGAGCAACGTTGAAACCCATTCCTTGGACTAAAAAGAGCAAGAGTGAAGGAAGATGACATTTAGAGAGACAGACCACATAAGGTGCAAGAAAAGACGCAAAAACTCCTCCGTTTCTGGACCGAAAAGAAACTTACAAAAGCGAAACTGAAGAACAAGAGTCTGAAAAAAGGAAGAGGAGAAGAACGAGAACAAGAACGAAGAAAGGAGTACCTAATCCGAGCCGACGAAGCCGAGGACTTAGCACCTTCCATCCTCGCGCACGCAATTGCGACGACAAAGCTTATTAGAACGCGCGGGCGGGAAGAAGAAAGACAAAAGGGATGAGGACGTCAGTCCTCTTGTGCATTCCGCCAGGGAATCTGTAGTGAGTTCTAGGGTTTGGCGGTCTATGGAAATAGTTATAGGGTACCTAGTACCTTCCCTTGGCCCCGCACCTTCGGGCCATTACTTTGGGAACACCCTTTGTCCTGGGCAGTCATCCTACACAAAACTTTCCTATTGATGAGGGTGATAATTGTCTTGTGTCAAATTGGCTTGAACTATTTCCAATAGCAAGTAAAAGATCAAATGTTTGACACTTGGGTGATTTTTTTTTCTAACAATTTTTTTTTGAAAAATCTAGTTTACTAGTTTAAATTACCAAAAAAAATTCAAAACTTTTAATATAATTTTTTTGAATTTTTTTGATATTTTTACCTTTTATTTTAAATGATTTTTCTTTTTTTAAATATTAAAATAACTTTTTCCACCTTCATACAATTATTTGTAAAGTAAAATGATTCTAATATTACATTAGATTCTCTATCAATAGGTGTTTAAGAATAATAATTATTTAATTTAATTCTTTTCTATTACACTATATATGGTAATGAAAGTAAGAGCTAATACAAGTGGAACATTAATATTCTACCTTTCCTTGCTTTGTAAATTTTTTAAAAAAAAAATCATCTAGTGATCTTTTTAGTGACTAATTTTTGCCCAAAAAATTCAGCACAAATTTGAAAATGGAATATTTTTTTGAAAAATTCCCCTTTTATAAAAAAAAATTGCCAAATATTTGAGATTAGGATTCTCTTTGCTATCCTTGTGTCATCCCAAGTTGAATTTTTTTCTTTGCCTTTTATCAGCCCTAATCTCAGTTGTTTTTTTTTTTTTGGAAGTTTATTTTCTCCCCGCCCCCCAC
>Ga0116231_10006236_pt1 | contig 22902 bp, 16 predicted proteins | sample S1TSphgellanicum_2_FD_89695 | JGI IMG/M metagenome (GOLD analysis project Ga0116231, IMG submission 89695) | Host-associated microbial communities from peat moss isolated from Minnesota, USA - S1T2_Fd - Sphagnum magellanicum MG | ecosystem: Host-associated > Plants > Peat moss > Unclassified...
AGACCCTCAGCACCCACCGATATTTTTGTGTTGGTCTTATTTTCTTGCATCGCCCCCCCCCCCCCCGGCCCCCCCCCCACTCGCTTTTGGGGGACTTCACAGTGTTCGAAGGTCACGGGTACCCACTAGTATAAGAAGATCATCGATATGTGTCACATCTTAAAATAAAGCTTCATCCAAAAAATGTGTGACAAAATCTTGAGAACCCACTAGCACACCCAAAATGCGTAAACCATTTATTACCAAAGTACAACTTTGAAGAATTTCTATGCTTGAAAATATTATTGAAGGATTCCAAAGCTTACATTTTGACATTTTGACCCTAAGCCCAACTCAAGTTAACTAGGTCAAAAGGTGGTCAAAAACGAAAATAATTTCGCTCATAGAGCCCACGATGTGGGTATCATCTATTAAGGATGGAAATACACAATTGATGGAACATATTGATTACACAAACATAATTAAAAGGGAAGAAAAAGATTTAAGTGTTTATTAAGTATATGAAAGATTACATATGGCATGCACTCAAAGCTTTAATGCTAGAAAAATTATTTATTTCTTGGTTGATGGAAAAATTGGTAATTGCATCAACAAAATTGAAAAGGAAGAAGATTCATGCAAAGGGATTTGAAGGATTTCATATACATAAACTAAATGTGTAAACAACTACAATGATAAAAAAAGACTTTTACGTTGTGTTTCCAAGTTAAAATGTTTGATGGTTTGATGGTTGATGGACATTCACTCTAGTGTAAATGCCAAGCAACTTGCAAAAATAAAAGAGGATTTAATCAACAATAACAAAACCATGTTGGTTTCATTCAACAACACAAGAAGAGAAAATAACTAGAACATGAAAAAAATCTTGATGTGTTCAAATTCAAATTATTTGTTTCCAATAATGGCTCCTCCATCTATAAGAAGTGAAAATGGGTTGAATTTCCAAGCTTGTAAAAAATAACCAATTGAATGAAGACCAACATCATTTAAGTTCATTGTGTTTAAGCCTACTTGGTAACCAATTACAATGTTTTAGCATTATAGTCTCTAGGTGAATTCACATAATTGCAAAAAAATGAACATACCTTGATTATCATGAAAATCAAAGATTACGAAATAATATTTTTTGCACCACCCATGACCTTGAACTATCAAAATCACTTGTAAATAAATTCTTTCACCAAATTGAATGAAGTTCTAAGTTAGCTATTGCATTAATCAGATCACCAAACACCTAAAAGCCCATCACCAACCAAACCATTAATCTTTGTGTTCCTTGTCACGCAAGTTTGGCACCAAGCAACTCACAACTCAACTTCCAACACCAACATCTGCATTAGTATGTTGACAATAAGGAAATAATTTTTTTTATAATAATAAAACATAAACATTTTCTTACACACAAGAACACAAGGAGAAGCAATGCCATTCCTTTCCTCCTTTGCAACTATGTTTCCATCATTCATATTTTTCGATGACCCACACTTGCTCATCAAAACCACATTTCTTCCATTTTGTCCAAGATTCATACCAACAACATTGGCCAACTTGTTGATTCCAATTTGTAATGCAACAAGCACAAAATGAATAGCATGATCACCAACATGGGTACATGGACGAAATTAATTCCTCCAAAAATATAAGATGATCATGTGGTTTTTATAAGTCTTTGTGTGTAGGTATTGCATCATACAAAACCAATTTTAGAACATAAGACCCGCATCCCAATGTAAACCATACAAATGAAAAATAAATATTTTTTATAATAACTAATTATGTTTTGAATTTTGAAGCAATTCAAATGAACAAACATTAACACGGGGACAAATTAGCCTTCGAGTTTGAAATTAATTAACCCCCCCAAAAAACATTAAACTTTATAATCCTAATGGTAGATGCCATAAACCTTAAGAATTATACAAACATATATAAATGCAAAACAACCTTTTTTAAAAAAATAGGAGGGTAGGCAGGTAGGCAAGTAGGTGGGTGGGTGAGTATGTAGGTGGGTGGGTTAGTACAAATGTTTTGTCAAAAAATAAAATTCTAGTTAAGAATAAAAAGGTTTTACCAAAAATTAAAGGTTTAATCGGGAAATAAAAAAGTTTTTTTCAAGAATAAAACATTTAACCAACAAATAAAAAGGTTTTTTCAAGACGTAGAAATTCAACTAGGAAAACATAAAGGTTTTGTTGAGAGGTAAAGGTTTAACCAATAAAAGATAAAAGTTTTGTCGAGAGGTAAAGGTTTAGTTAATAAATATAATTTTTTTGTTGATATATAAAAGTTTTGCTAAGATGTAAAGAGGTTTTGTTGAAAGGTAAAATTTTAGCTATCCAAATATAAAGGTTTTATTAAAAGATAAATATTTAACTAAGAAATAAATAATTTTTTTTTTGTCAATAGGCAAAATTTGTGCTAAATAAAGATAAAGGTTTTGCTGAAAGGAATAGGTTTAGCCAAGATATAGAAAGGTTTTCCAAGAGATAGAGATTTAGGCATGAAAAAAAAAAGGTTTTGTCAAAAGATAAAAATTTAGACAATTTTTTTTTTTCCCTTTGAAAAGAGATAAGGATTTAGTTAGGAAGAAATAAAAGTTTTGTAAAAAAAAAAAGAGTTTCATTAGAGAAAGATAGAAGTTTGTCAAAAGAAGAAGAAGAATATCATTAAGAAAAGATAGAAGTTTTGTCAAAAAAAAAAGAGAAAAAGTTTCATTAAGAAAACATAGAAGTTTTGTCGAGAGGTAATGGTTCAATTATGAAAAGATAGAAGGTAGGTAGGTCAATAAGGTAGCTAGGTGGTAGGGTAATGTGGAGGTCAAGGTTGGGAAAAAAAAATGACCAAAAAAAACCGAAGTTAAAGTTAGTTGCTAAAAAATGTTGAGTGTGATACAATGTTTGGTTAACCCAGGGTTGGGGAGGCAGATGAAAAAATGCAGCCCATCCTATCAACAGAATGACCACCTGTGGTATAATGTTGGTTAATACAGGGTCAGGAGGTGGATGAAAAAATGCAGCCTATCCTATGGACAGAACCACCAACCGGTGGGTGCGAGTTCACTCTGGCCCCCGATGGGTATGAGTAAAAGGATGATACCCGCCCAACAACACTGGTTTGGAACAGCATGGAAACATGAATAGTTGTTGTCACTATAAAATTATAACCCTTTTTTGTGATATAAAAATTAGGGTTTTGTGTTTGGAGACACAAGAATCCAAATCCAACTCCGGAAACTGGCCATTTACAATCATAATTTGCACACACTAGTCATGTTATTATACATTGTGTGAACTCTGAGTGTTGTTGATAGAAGGGGCACAAACAAAAACACACACAAACTCCACTCAATCATCATTAACTCATTCCTCAGAAAAAATTGTAAGTCTGTTGTTGCTGGTTTCTCTTCTCCAGAGTCCAGAGAGAGAGAGAGAGAGAGAGAGAGAGAAGAGACTTAAAATCATTTTCAGTGATGAGAGAGAGAGAGAGAAGAAGAAGCACAGTTCAAAGTGAGCCTTTAGATCAAGAGGTGACTAGCCATTTAAACCAACAAACCCATCTTCTGCCGCCCATATATATATTTTGCTTTACTTTGCTTCTTTAAATGTCTCGTATTCAATGCACTTTCTCATTTGCTGCCTTTGCCAAATGAGTGATTTGCTGCCTTCACTTCTTCACTCCCTAACCCCCCAACTAACTGACTTAACTCTCCTCCACCACTTCCTCCTTCCTCTTGCCCTGATGAATAGCCACCAATTCAGTTGCTGCTGCACACTTTATAATTGAACTTTGCCTGCACCGATTTCTCCATTTATGATCCAATTCAGGAACCGTTGCAAGCTTTGACCTTTTAATGGGTTTGTTTGCTGATTTGATGATTTGCTGCTGTTTGGGTCGGTCATTTTGTATTAAGATTTGGGTCATTTTGTTTTCTCTTTCCTCTCTCTCTCTCTCTCTTCAAATTCTTCCTCTCTCTCTCTCTTCTCCTCCCATAAATGAATGAATGGACATACATACAATAATATAAGAAAACAAGACTTGTAGTTGTTTACCTAACTTCTTACAAGTTTTATTATTATGATTCAGGTAAGCTATATTTGCATGTTTGGAGGTATGTGTTCAATCAATCAATGCAAATCACTAATGCACATCAACCTAAATTTGTCTTTTGTTTTGTTTTGTCCTTCTATTTAACTTAGTTGGAGAGGGGTGTGGCTTTTTCATAAGTCTCAAATCTTGCTTCTATGAAGGGAAAAAAAACAATAAAAAACAAGGGTAATCACTAATCACCAAAGAAAAGTAGTTAGCAAAAATTTTAAAATCAGATTTTTTTTTTTTTGGTTGGGTCTCTTGCTTTTTTTATTCCTTGTTAAACATTATATAATATAGGTAAAGCCCTCAAGAGTGAACTTTTTTCCCTACAAAATTTTGTTGATTTTCTAACCAAAAATGGGAATTCTAGGTGCCGGAGTGTTACATGGGCATCTCAAATTTTTTTTTGAAACATGGGGATCCTTGGTTCATATCAACACACAAATTATGTTGCACAAGGGTGATGACTAGCAAGCAACAAACGGTGCCAATGAAATAATACTGAAATGTTCTGCAGATCACCCCATTTCTTCTTCAAAGCCAGGAATTTTTGGGACACTTAATGATGGGGTGGTGGGTAGGCATAATAAGGTATATCAACTTGTGTTTGTGTTTCTTCTCTCGCCTCGTGGCAATAAAAGTTCAAAATCTTCTGGAAAAAACCCTTACCATTTGTGTTAAAACTCCACATCTATAGCACAATCAAATCCTTTATTGTTGACCTTGCCTACCAAGGGCAAGGATATTGTGTTTAGATTCATTATATAGTATAGGAGCTTAAGACATTTTGGACCCTACGTAGTAGGTCTATTTTTATCTGAGGATTTTTGAAACATGATATTTTGGCTTGTGTCGAAACTTGAGATTAGTTATAGAGTTATGATATCTTGAAGGATTTTGGTTTTCTTTTAGAGGGTTTTTTGGGAAAGATGATGTTTTTGAATGATGAAATATTTGAATTTTCATAATTCTTCGTTTGCCTTCAGATACTTTTTAATGTAAATGGCAAGGCCACATTTGTGACACACACACCCCTTGTTAAACCAAAGACTTGGTTAGATTGCAATTGCCCTCTTCAATCACCCTTGAACAACAAGCAGCTCATCACATAATGGCTCTATCTATGCTTTACGGGCAAGTTGAAACAAAATCATGAAAACCCATTGAGCCCTATAATAATAATAATAATAATAATATTGTTAGGTAACATAATGGCTCTATTGTTTATGGCAAGTGGAAACAAAATCATTGAAAAACCATCAAAGAACCCTATAATATTGTTAGGTGATATGTATAGGTAGAAATTCCTTGGGGACATGTGTGGTGGCAATCCTGCCAATACGGTGGTGCTCATTACAGTTTTTTGTTAATGCCCCTCCAAAACATGTAATGCCCACTCTATTGGCAGGTGTGCATGCTATGTGTAGTGTACATACAGCCCAAGGGGTTGGGTTGGAGCATTCTCAAAATGTTCCTAACCCTAGAGCAAGCTTTACACCCATTGTACACCACAGCAAGGCAAATGTTATCATGAACCTAAACAGAGAGACACACAGATCACAAGGAGTATGAAGGGGGAGGGATCCTTTACTTATGCCTAGAACATCTAGGCATTAAGAGTGGGAGCTAGGCTTAAGATCCCTCCTACTTCTAAAAAAATATGGTGATATTGGGTGTGCCAAAATTTGTCCCAAAGAAAGCACTACCAAATGCCAATAAATTTAACAAAATAAAAGAAAGAGATGAACTAATTAATTCCCAGTGATGCAGAAACAAGAGCTATATGGTAAGTAAGTAGGTAGGTAGGTAGGTAGTAGTAGTAGTAGTAGAAGCAGAAGACAAGTGTTTCAGCTGAATTAATCAACTAATTAATTAATTACATCAATTTCTTTCACAACCCAACGACTAATAAACTTCTTCCCCTCCTTCTCCCCCTGTCTTGGCGGGAATGCTTCGAATTCCTTAATCCTCATTTAATTAGCTTAATTACAGCTTTCTCCCATTCTCATCACTTGCCAGTAGCTCTAATTATTAGTTGTGGGAGGGTAGTGTTGGGGTGAGTGGGGGAGGAGCAGCTGGGGATCACTGATTTTCCTTTGCAATTGTAGAATCATATTCCACTCTTTGCAATGCTTGCAGCTGGTGGTATTGGTGGTGGCTTGATGATGTTTTGATTGTTTTACCTAGAGGGGATATTTGGTAGCTCACTTTTCTGCAATTCTGTTATTGTTGTTGGTGTTGTTTTTGTTTTTTTTCGCATTTGGTGATGATGATGGTCATGATTCAGGTCGCTTGTTGCTGCATGAACTTCGGTGAAGAAGTTGATTTTGTTTTTTGGTTGTTGGCCCCCTTGTTGGGTGTGTAGGAAGGTGAATGCTCAAAAGAAGTTGATTTTGTTTTTTGGTTGTTGGCCGCCTTGTTGGGTGTGTAGGAAGGTGAATGCTCAGAAGAAGTTGGTTTTATTTTTTGGTTGTTGGCGTTGTTGGGTGTGTAGGAAAGTGAATGCTCAGAAGAACTTGATTTGTTTTTTTTTTTGGGTTGTTGGCCTTGTTGGGCGTCTGGGAAGGTGAATGCTCAGAAGAAGTTCGTTTTTTTTTTGGTTGTTGGCGTTGTTGGGTGTGTAGGAAAGTGAATGCTCAGAAGAACTTGATTTGTTTTTTTTTGGGTTGTTGGGCGTCTGGGAAGGTGAATGCCCAGAAGAGTAAAATTTTTTTATGGTTGTTGTTGGCCTCTTCGGGTGTGTGGGAAGGTTCAGAAGAAGTTGATTTTGATGTTGTTGTTGTTGTTGTTGTGGTAAATGTTGCCCAGAAGCTTGCTTGCTCAAGCTGTGAGACATTCTTCATTTGTAGATGTTGATTTTGGTTTTGGGTCTGTGTTCCTTATTGTCTCGCAAGTACTTTTTTCATTCTGATTGCTCGTCTTCTCATTTCTGATGAACTCATGAATTCTTCCGAGGATTTGCTACTGCTGCTGCTGTGGTTCAGTTGAAGCTCAATTTGTCTCCCACTGCATTTGGTCGTAGAAGAAGGGCATTGAACTGTCTGTTGCCGAACTGCTCAGATTTTGTGGAGCTGAGAATCTCGTCTGTGATAAGTAGGGGGTCATTTTGCAATGGCAGCACACGACCGAAGAATGGGTCAGGAGTTACCGCCACCACCACCACCAACAACAACACCTCGTCGCTCTCGTCACCAGGTTCTAAAAGACTCTGAGCTTCATCCCCATGCCTCCTGGAGATTTGTTTCGCGTGAATGAATCGCATTGTCAAAGTAAAACAAAACCCAACTCACGTTCTCAGACCATTGCTGTCGCTGCAGGAGCCATATCAAAATGAAAGCAGCACGAAAATGCTACAAGCAAAGCCAAGCCCACAATCATCATCATGGGTACACAACAACTGCTTCTCCCCAGTGCCATCCACAAGCTTTTCTGGCACCTTAATAGATTCCATTGATCACAACCCTCCCGACCACAGAACAGGACTTCACACTCCCAGAGGTAATGCATGTTCTTCCCTTGCTGCTGCTGATCGAGAATAGATTGCAGAGATTTTCTGCGACCTACTACTTTCTTGGTGATCTGCGAGAACGGATGGGTGGTTCCAATCCTCTTTCATTGCTACTGTTCTCATGGTTTCTACAAGCTTCTAGGGCTTTCTGGCATGGATATTGACATCGAATGTTATTTTGCAGGTAAATTGGGAGTGGGTTCGTCTCCACTGATGTTCTACAGTGACGATGCCATTCATGAAGTTTGTAGTGGTGCCAATCGCTGTAGACCTCGAGGTCCTTTTTCCGGTCTGGTTTCAAGCTTTTTCACCTGCTGGCTTCCTGTTGGTGATGCCTCAGAGTCAAAGTCATGGGCAAAGGGTCGAGCCGCTGCACTTCTAGAGCTCAGTAAGAGACAGCAGTCTGCTCTTCTGGACAAGCAAGAAGCAATTGACCTTCTCCAGTGGAAGCTCCAGCAGTTGCAGGTATCAAAACACTGCTGTTTGCTGGCATGCAAGGCAGTTGCAATGCAGGAGGATTGGAGCCTTCTTGCTGTTGAGGCATTTTGGGCTCTAGGGTTTAGGTCGTAGTGGAAGAAGCAGCGCTTTCCTGTGTTATGAAACAGCAGCAGAAAAAATGGTTTTGATCTCCGGAGAAGAGATTGCAAAAGAAAAGAGAAAAAACTGAGCTTTTTTCTTTTGTTTTTGTACCCAGGCAACAGATTGCATGAAATCAGGACAGCAAGCAGCAAATGTGCCTCATGCAAAAACCACTTCCCTTCATGAGAAGCATAACCTTCGAATTGATTCATGTTCAGAGACCTCAGCCTCATCATCTTCAAGCTACCGATTCCCTGAAAGCAGTGAAGAGGAATCACAACCAGCAATCCTGACAACAACACCAATGCGAGATCAATCCTCCACAATTCAAAATCAGTCCTCTGCAATGCATATCAGAGAATTCTTAGCCAAAGAAAGATCTGTCTCACATGATTCCGAGTCGCCTCAGATTACTCAACTGTACACGACTCCAGCAACAGTGACTCCGGATGTCAAACAATCAGAACGTGACCGTTTATTTGAGATGGGTGTTATTAGGGCACGAGTTGCAGTGCGCTACTTTTGTAAATTGTTTATGAAACAGATGGAAATCTCTGGTTACTCTGTTTGGAGGACACTTCAAGCCATTGATCCCGATGCTACTTTCTCCAAACATGAGCATACTGCATATGCACTGGAGTCCAACCTGAATAAGGTATGTACATGGAAAAGATTGATGTTCCCATGCTGAATTCTTCAATGGGTACTTGGTAACAAGTCTTTCAGCTGGTAGAAAATCAAACGTTTTCTTCAGCACATCACTTCCTATGTGTTTTGGCTGTGGAAGTCCAATATTGAATCATCAAGAACAGAATGTGAACATGCATTGGAGCAATTCCAATTGTTTGTGCATTTAGCAACTGTGTGTGAGTGATCTCTTTGCAGTTTTTTTAATCAGCAACACAACTGAAATGCGCTGCTACAGTCCCTGACAGCTGATGAACACTTTGACTGAAATGGAAATTGCAAGCATGCTGGAAAGAGGTCGGAAGAAGAATGCTAGGCAGGTCTGTGTGTAGCTTATAGAGTTTTGATGGTTTCTTGCAGGCAATGTACCATTGCTTTGAGAATGACAGCTTTGACGATACCGGGTTAACTCTGATCATCGACCCAAGCAAGCGATGTGAGGCACGGTTTGCAGAGTTTCAACGAATGAGATTGGTGGATGCTGTGGATGCAGCCAATGTGAAGCATCGGGATTTTGAACCCAAATTCCTGGCATTTTGTGAGCGCAAAATGAGAGAGATGTGGTTTCTCTTCCCCTGGAATATTGTCTTCAAAGATGCAGAGGAGAGGAAACTGTTTACTGGAGCTTTCTTGGATGCAGCAAAGTGCATATGGTTACTGCATCGACTTGCTTTTTCATTGCAACCTGTGGCAACCATTCTGCGTGTTGGGAAGGGCATGGAAATCAACCCTCTTTACGTGGAGACCATTGTCCCTTCCACAACTGGATGCGGGAAATGTGGGGTTGCGAAAGTGCAGTTTATGACCATGCCTGGATTCCAAGTAAATCATACAGTTATCAGATGTCAGGTTTATCAGCATTTGCAATGCCGGTAGAGAGAAAAACTTCAATTGGAGGTGGCGGCGGCTACATATCCCAAGTTCTACTTCTTCTTCTGCCCTAATTATGGCCTCAAACATGCATGTTTTGTGCCCAAGATGTGAGCAAAACTTTGCAAAGACCACAAACCATCTCAAAGATTTGTAAACTGTACACTCCAGGGTTAGAAATTTTGTCTCCCTTCATTCACCTCTTGCTTCTTTTCACACTAAGGATATTCATCCCAATGTTGGATTGTTTCTGCTACTTTCAAGTATCAATGTACAAGTAACTTTCTTACCAGGATCTCTGCTACCAAGTTGCTTTGTTCTTTGAGGACACATGATCCTGGTGCATGACTCATTATATACCTGAATTGTGATTATGTACCTGCCAGTGTCATTAACTGTTCAGTTAAGCATTCAACAGTTTCTAACTGACCAAATTCAGTTATGTTAGTATGTGTCTCTCTCACCCTGCTCGCCTTTTCATTTAGTTTTTGGTTTTGGTTTGGTTTGTGAGGTCAAGTGGTGCTCTTGTTTGCCTGACCATCAGCTGCTTTTGAACAAGGACAATTAAATTTAGTAGACTTGATTTGGTACAGATTTTGGGTATTGGTAATTAGTGTGTTTTGGGCTTGAATCCCTCTTGAATTGGATAATCTTGAATATATATTATATTAAGGAGGATCTGAAACAGTAGATTCAAAATTAATTAACACGATGAATTGACTCATTGGAACAGATTTGAAATGCTGATGGCAAGCAATTCGCCCTGCACATAGAGATATGTTAATATAAGAAAGAAGATTCATGTCATCAGTTTAACTGTTTTAGTGGCAGGGACATGATGATTTACATATAAGTGTGCTTTCTTGAAATTCATTATCTTGTGGCTGCATAGTCTATCAGCCTGGTTCTTGGAAGTTTTCTTGCACAATCTGAGCAGAAACTGAATTCGTCACCCCTCTGGCAATTAATTCATATTGAGTTTTTGGGCTGCAACAACTGTAACTGTATTTCTCCCGGTGCTGCCAATCAGTCAGCTGAGGAGAGTGCTGTGTATAAATATTGTTTAAGAACCAGATTTCTCTACACAAATTTGGAAGGATTTTGTTTTGGGAAAGCTGAAAAGACGTGATCGAATTTCTAAGAATGAGAGAAATCTTACACATTCAAGGTGGACAATGTGGAAACCAAATTGGTGCAAAGTTCTGGGAGGTACTTATGATTTGCTGCTGGTGGTTACAAGTGGATGCTGAGCTATTAAAAACTTCATCAATCTCTTTCTCCCCAAGTGTTAACTTCGCTGAAAACATGCACCAGATCATCATCTCCCATTGAGTTATGACACAGACAATTTGCAATAGACTACAGTTCTCAAAACACAAGACATCACAAGTCACTATCCTGCATATAAGAAAATTGTCAACATGTTGAATTCTCATGAATTTTGATTGTTGTAGGTGATATGTGATGAGCATGGGATTGATCCAACTGGGACATACCATGGAGACTCAGACTTGCAACTGGAGCGAATAAACGTGTATTACAATGAAGCCAGTGGGGGTCGTTATGTGCCTCGTGCAGTGCTCATGGACTTGGAGCCTGGTACCATGGACAGTGTTCGGTCAGGACCTTATGGCCAAATCTTCAGACCTGACAACTTTGTGTTTGGTCAAACTGGAGCTGGAAACAATTGGGCCAAGGGCCATTACACTGAGGGCGCAGAACTCATTGACTCCATTCTTGATGTTGTGAGAAAAGAGGCTGAAAGCTGTGATTGCTTGCAAGGTACTCTTGAACATCTGTCTCTCTCCAAAGCTTTCATCTCTCCCCTCAAAATTCATGTGCTGGCAAGAACCAGTTCATAGCTCATCACTTGTCTCTCACAGTAAATCAACTATCACACCAGTTTTTGGTGAAATTTTGCATCCTGGCAACAGAAAAAAAGAGAAGCCCTTGCAAAATGTATAAATGCTTTTTTTGGGAAAAAGAATGGCACATTGTCACCACATTATGAGGAATTTCTTTTGAATTCACCAGATTTAGACAGTAGGTTCTAGCATGTTGCCAACATATAGCATGATTCCTAAACTTTTCTACTTTCCTCTGTAACCTGGAGACACATTTTTGCTAAGTACTCTTTTGGACTATCGTGAACCCACCTACCTCACAATTTTGGGAAAAAAAACCCACTGGAACTTCTTCACACAGAGTCTAATTGTGTACTGTGCAGGTTTCCAAGTTTGTCATTCAATGGGAGGAGGGACTGGATCAGGCATGGGAACATTGCTGATCTCCAAGATCAGGGAGGAGTACCCAGATCGCATGATGGTGACTTTCAGTATTGTGCCATCACCCAAAGTGTCAGATACGGTGGTGGAGCCTTACAATGCCACTTTGTCAGTGCACCAACTGGTGGAAAATGCTGATGAGTGCATGTGCTTGGACAATGAAGCTCTTTACGACATTTGTTTTCGTACTCTCAAGCTCACAACACCTACTTGTATGTGTTACACATTCAATTGCCAACAACACCATCCTCTCACATGACCACAATCTCTAGCATTGCAATTACTTCCAAATGTGTCTCAGAGATCCCATGCTCCTCTCCTTGCATGGGATCTCACCTAGGGTTTAGAGTTGAATCCTAAAGATGATTGGATATTAGGATATCATGAAGCAACAACATTGTGAATTGACAGTGGAAAATTGCACATGGCAGTTGGTGATCTGAACCATCTTATCTCTGCAACCATGAGTGGAGTGACATGCTGCTTGCGATTTCCTGGTCAATTGAACTCCGATCTTCGCAAGCTTGCTGTGAACCTGGTCCCATTCCCTCGTCTCCATTTCTTCATGATAGGGTTCTCGCCCCTCACTTCTCGAGGCTCACAACAGTACCGTGCCCTCACAGTCCCAGAGCTCACACAGCAAATGTGGGATGCTAAGAACATGATGTGTGCAGCTGACCCTCGCCATGGCCGTTACTTAACAGCCTCTGCCATGTTCCGTGGACGCATGAGCACCAAAGAAGTGGACGAGCAAATGTTGAATGTGCAGAACAAAAACTCTTCCTACTTTGTGGAATGGATCCCCAACAATGTGAAATCGAGTGTCTGTGACATCCCACCAAAGGGTTTGAGAATGTCAGCTACTTTCATTGGCAACTCAACGGCAATCCAGGTACATATGATGATCAACTCCTCACCCACATACTTCATTGGAACACATGATGGTTAGCATCGGTGAAGCCCAAGTGGATCCTTTAGTTGTACTGAAAAAATGTTTCTGTAGCGGACTTCACATGACCGTAGAATGTAGGAATACCAAACTTTTGACCCATTTGTGGGTGCATCATAATGTCTGTCTCTGCCCTGAAGGGTAGGCAGAACAACAATGAAAAGGAGCTGCACTGATCGTCATCAATCAATCAATCCATCAATCAATCGATAATATGTTTGCCTGTCTGCCTGGCTGCCTGTAGGAGATGTTCAAGCGAGTGAGCGAACAGTTCACAGCCATGTTCCGGAGGAAAGCCTTTCTGCATTGGTACACCGGGGAGGGCATGGACGAAATGGAATTCACAGAGGCAGAGAGCAACATGAACGATCTTGTATCGGAGTACCAGCAATACCAGGATGCGTGCGCTGATGAAGATGGCGAGTTCGACGACGAAGAAGAGAACTAAGTGAACAAGCAAAGCTCGTTGCATAAGATGACTCTGCTCAACATATTAAAGTTATCCGTAAAGTCAGGAAAAGACTCAGTTTAGCAGCAAATTTGGTGCTTAGGCTAAACTGAGTTTGCCATGTCCTTTCTTTTCCTGAACGCCTTCAACCAATCGCTAACTGCTGCTGCTGCTGCTGCTATGTGCAGTGTAGCTATAAATGTATGTTCTCGAGCCTTGTGCATTTAATGCTGAGTTTCAGTATTTCATACCCTTAGTTAATAATAAAAAAATTATGACTTTGCGCACAACAACAGCCAGGAGGGGATGAAGCAGCATCATCAAATGAGGGGTGCAACTCAGGCCCAACAAACAGGGCATGACTTTACTACGGATAACTCACCGAACTTATGGAATTCAAAATGGTGGTTAGTGTGGTGAAGCGCTTCAAGTGGATCCTTGGGTTTTGTTGTTATGCTCGAAATGCTTCTACAGTGGAGTCCTCCACATGTCCCTAGAATGTAATGTAGGGATACCAAAGTTTGGCCTGATTTTGAGTGCATCCAAATGTCTGTTTAAGTCTCTATCCTAAATGTGAGAGCCAACAAAAGAAAGTAGTTGTGTGTGACACTGTGTGGCCTTGCCATTTACATTGAAAAAGTATCTCAAGGCAAAAGAAGAAAAATTATGGAAACTCAAATATTTCACCAGGCAAAAATATAATCTTCCCAAAAAAAAATCCCTCTAAAAGAAACCAAATTCCTTCAAGGTATCATAACTCTATAATAACTAATCTCAAGTTTCAACACAAGCCAAAATATCATCTTTCAAAAATCCTCATATAAAAATAGACCTATTATTATTATTACCTAGGGGCCCAAAATCCATTAAGCTACTATACTCTATAATGAATCTAAACACAATATCCTTGCCTCTACTATCAAGGCAAGGCCAACAAACCTAAATTATGGAGAAATGATTTTTGACATCTACATAAGATGTATAAATTTTTTTTGGGTGTATAAAAATTTGGATTCAAATAGCCCCGTCCATAAGATCTGAACCGTTCAAATTTGGGGAAGGTTCATAGTTCAGAGTTCAAACTCAAGTTGTGGGTTAGGCATTTTCTGGGTGCAAGGAGGGCAATGAGGTACCCGGAACTTGAATGGTAGAGAGTTTAGACCTGCAACCACGGTTGAGTGGGTATCAAATTCTGATTGAGAACCGGTTATATGACTTGATTGCTCCTTAGAACTGGGTGGGGGTCATCCTCTGAAAGAACCTGAGCTACCCCGCCGGTGTATTGAAAAACCAACAACTGACCAACACTGACTGACTGGTCCAGACGTCGGACGAATGTCAGGCGGGTATTAAATTTTGGCTCAGGATCCGGGTATTTGACCCATTTCGCGAACCGGTGATGCCCAATGAACGGGGACGCACAAGAATTGTGATGGGGATTCGACGGTCGATGTACACGGATCGCTAATGAAAGGACGGACGCGATCGGGTCGTCCAGACGGAGCAACCCTAATAAGAGTGCTAGGGTTTGCAGCTGGAATTCTCTCTTTCTTTTTGTGTTGCTGTGGCGACTTGTGTGTTTCCGTGTGAGATTTTGTGGGAAGGGGGCCAGCTTTTGTTGCAGCAACAGCAACAATGGTTACTCCTTTGGTCAAGCGCGATGTCGTCAAGAAGCGTATCAAGAAGTTCAAGCGCATGCAGCATGACCGCAAAATCTGTGTCAAGGTTTGTTTTCGTTGTTTTGTCTCGCCCCGTCCTCCCCCTTTTCTCCCTTGCTTACCTTTTTATCCTGTGCTAGTTTGCACGGAAAAGATGTTATGTTAGCGAGTCTTTATCACTTGTCGGAGGAGGAGGATGAGGAGGTGCCTGCCTTGCTTCTTCTTGCAGAGGGACCTCGTTCATTATCCAGTTATTTTCTTGTCATCATTGCCATTCGGTTTCACTTAAGTCGTAAGAATGGAGGAGTTCTCAGCACTTCTGATGATTCTTTATTCCCTGTCTCTCTCTTTCTCGCTTAAGATTTTCCTCCATCTCTGGTTTTCTGGCTTTCATATATATGTTCCTTGAGTTTTTTTTCCTCCATTTCTGTATTCAGCACGAGATCTCAGTCCCATTTATGTTATGTTATTTATTTTATTTTATTTTATATGCAGACAAATTGGAGAAGGCCCAAGGGTATTGATTCCAGGGTTCGCCGCAAGTTCAAGGGAACAACACTGATGCCCAACATTGGCTATGGCTCCAATAAGAAGACTAGGCATGTGCTGCCAAGTGGTTTCGTCAAGTTTTTGGTTCATAATGTCCGGGACCTTGACCTCCTCCTCATGCACAACAGGTAAGGAAACTTTTCATGGATTGGTGACTCTGGAAATTCCCACAGTTTTGTCCAATGCTTGCCAGTGCAAAGCCTAGTATGAGCCCATATCTATGCTGTTGGACCATAACTTGTTATGATTTCCAGAGCAGATGCACACGCTCTTGACAATCCTCAATTGTCATGGGGTGGGGATTAGGATTTGTACTGACAATTAGAACCTTATAATACCCAGATGAGCTTTGATGGTTCTTCTGTGTATCCTCTGCTTGAGCTTTTACTGTTTTTTCTTTGCTGGCTATCTGTCAACAAGCATTGTAGTTCTTCTGAATTGTAAGTTCAAGCTTGTGTGTGAATATGCAATTTCACAGCACTTTGATGTCTGTTTTTGTGCAATTCACCTAATAATTGTCTTGCTGTAGGAAGTGTTGAGTCCGGATTCATGCACCCTCTCTGTATTCTCCTGTGTGTCTACATTTTTGTCTTAGTAGGCTTTAGATGAGGTCCATGGTGAATCATTTTCTACTCTCAAAGAGAGAGCATTCTTGTGGTACATTTGTACCACTTCAAACCCATGTTTGTGAGTGGGTGTTTCATTTTTGTTGCAGTTGCACACTAAGACAAGAACATGGATTCTAGGTTTCTTGCCTCAATATATGTGACCCGTGTATGATTGCAGGAAGTACAGTGCAGAAATTGCACACAATGTTTCCACACTGAAGAGGAAGGCCATAGTGGAGCGTGCAGCACAGTTAAATGTTTCAGTTACAAATGGAAGTGCTCGTCTTCGAAGCCAAGAGGATGAGTAGCATGTTGATGTACTTTCTATTTGTGAACTTTGAACAAGTTTTAGTCATTTGCCATATGGTGGAGCAAGCTCGTTACTTGTTGCAGCTCTAGGAAGAGATACCTCTGAGTCAGCAAAATATTGCAATGCAATTCCTCTTATTACAATGCTTTGAGGTTTTCAGCAGTGCTGTGATTTTTGAGCTTGCAATATGTTGTTGATGCCCTTAGTTTTGCACATAGTTAGTCTGTGTGGGTGTGCTTTGGATTATGAATGTTTTTGCCTTGTCTATGTGTTTGGTCACAACCTGATTGCTGTAGTGGTGGACCTGGAAAAATGGAACATAAGCCAGTCGTTCATTTCACCCAGTCAAACAATGATCGTACTCTGCTCTGATTCCATCCATCTTTCTAAATCAAGGTGCATGTATTTGGGTGCTTTTGACTTGTCCAATTTTGCAGCTTGAATCATTAGCAGTCATAAATTGCAGAGATGTATCCAGGCCAGTGTGTTGAGTGACTATGTTTCTTTTCATGACTCTCATTTGTGCTTGAAGTGGGGGTTCTCTTTAGAGATTGATGTCTGGAGAAGATTGGAGTGCATGAAACTCAGAGAGGAACTGGGTTGATCAAAGTTTCCTCATGGTCTCAGACAGAAGACAACCTAAAAGCTCACAGTTTTGCCTAACAGAATTGTGTGTATGAAGGGCATGGAGGAAGATTAGTTGAAGCAGGGATTTGAGGAGGGGGGAGGAGTGGTAGAGAACCTATTGCTGATGGCTGAAATACCATCTTTGTTAATGCAAAAGATTCTTCATTGATGAATTAAAGAGCCATGAGCCATTGAGTAGTTGGAAGAACAGAATAGAATTTAGTCAATGAAAAAGAAATGTGATATATGAAGGTGAAACTCTTGGAGTAAAATAAGTGGAAAAACTGATTCAAATTTCACTACATCAAAAGGACGCTTGTGGGTGTAACAATTTTCTAGTTGCATAGACTTGAAAGGAAAAGGTATTAGATCTCATTGAAAAAACTTGGATACATCCAATGGCTGTTGTCCTCTGGGCACTTACAAATAATGTACATATTTGGAGTTTTCTCTGGACAAGGTAAGACTGTCTTCTAATCAGTGCAATTTAAATATCTATGGGATTGTACAGTAATCTCTACAGCACACACCTCAAAGGTAAAATGACAAAGGCTTGGTTATAACCACCTTATGAGACAAAACCACTCATGCAAAGATACAAACTGTTGTCACCTTCATGACAAATACCATCACCCTGCTAATGCCATAACTACCTACTCACCTTGCACAGACCATTGCTCTGCTAATGCCCTGTCAAGGGTCTTGCAAAGTGTACATCTGCAAAGGCATCTTCTGATGCCAACCAAATCACAACAAAAAAATTAATGCAATTACAAGCAATTTCAATCGGATCATCTGCTGGAACATGCTGCATGCACTCAGTCACTGTAAACTAACTTTGTTCTGTTTCTCTGGCTTTCTCCTAGCTGTAGCTCAAACCTCACACACTGAGAGTCTGATGCAGTACAAACACTAGTGCAATTGAAGAAGACCCAATTACAACTCTAAACTAATTCACCACTGTTGCTGTTTACTCAGATGATGATGATAAGTTTTGAATTGTGAAACATAGTATAAACAGAACTTGGAGATTCTGCCCATGTTAGAAGAAAAAAAAGTTTCGAATGGGTTCATGATTCAAGCAAACAAAGATGTCAAGTACTGTACGCTGACAAAAGAGTTGCCTGCTGCTTGAATTACAGGCTCCCCATCTCAGTCCCCACCCTGCAAGTTTCACAGAAGAAAGGTAAAAGCCAGCAACCAGACACAGGGACAGAAAGAAGTCACTCTCATAAAGAAGCAGTCATCATCAAACCTGAAAAGATCACAGCAGAAAGGACAGCAGAGCCCAGACCTGGGATTGCCCCAAGCTTTTTCGTAAAAATTTGGCAATCTCTGCACTGGCTGCCCGTCCTTGGTCAACACATGTCAGATACTGATCCACTGTCCACCCACAACATTTTATTCAACAACCTTCACCAACTCCACAAATGCAATGAACAGAACCAAGAGGAGGGATACTTGATACTAGCAACATGTGCTAATGCCGATACAGGTGTGAGCTGCAGTCTGATTTCAAAGTGAACTCTGGGACCTGAAATACAAGACAGACAATTGACAAGGGATATATTCCAAAGTTAAGCTTGAGAGACTGTCAGAAGACTAGAAGGAGAAAATCCCCCAGACAGAGTCAGGAGTTCATACTACAAAATAAATCTCTTGCAGACAGAGAAAAACAAGAAGTCTAGTGATTCAAATCTTGCCATTTCTGACACCTAACACCACCAGGCAATTTGTTGACAGGGAGGAGCACAAATTAAGTAGATCTAAACTATCCATAGACAAAGATGCTGCCTCTGTGATGTACATGGATGAATAGGATTGAAAATCACAGACAAGGATCAACAGAAAGGCAGTGGGAGCAAGAGGACATAAGGAATTCAGATATACCATCCATAGCACCACGCATGACACAAGTGATGAAACCTTGTTTCTCTGGCTTTTCATCCACATTTGATGGTAATTCAAGGACAACGGAGACAGGCTGGCTTGGAAATACTAGGCACACATGAGCCACATTTTTCTGTCATCATGACCACTGACATCAATATTGCACTCAAAATTCCAGCCATAAACTTTCAGTCCTAGTTCTTGCACTATCAGAGAGGTTCTGAATGCAAGTTCTGTTGCTGGGTCCTTGTAAACCACTGTGTTTTCCAGTTCAACGCAAGCTGCACTTATGGACCCTGGTGACTCAGGAACTTTAAGCAAGGAACTGAAAGCTGTGAATTTGGTCTTACTTGTTCCTCGGACTTCAGGAGATCCAAAATCACTTCATTATTCACTGTAACTCCACAACTGACTGCAGCTGCAATATGGAATACATCAGGATATCATTAGAACTTGCAAACTTCGCACTCAACAAGATATCTGAAATCATCAACTGCAATGCTAATTACAGCAGCAATGAACATGGGGTGTGATGGAGAGTGAATGACAAGATAAGAAAAATCAATGCAGTAACTCACCAATAAGCCCGGTAAGAGGGATGCCAGCATCCACAAGTGCAGCACATGCTGCATTCATTGCACATGCCAATAGCTGGACTCTGTAAAGGATTTTTTTTTTCACTTTCTTCCTTTCCATCACCCAACTCTCAATTCTGCAAGTGCTATTTTAGCCCAGTTTAAGAGCATAGCACAACTACTGATCTCAACAAACTAAAACACTTGGGAAAATTGAAAAATCCTCTTAGACACAATCTATCTTAGCTTCTGATCTTGAAATGATACAGATCCATCATCATTGATCACCTGCAGGAGCCAAACAGAAGGACAGAAGTATGTCAGAAAAGGAAAGCAAACACTTCACCTTTCCAAACAAAAACAAAAAAAAAGAGTTCACCGCTCACCCAACCTACCAATCTGTATGCATCTGTATGTTGTCCCATCAAAATAGAAAGAAAAAAATTCAACACACAAATCTGGAAATTACATCTCTAGTTCAGTACTAGCATTGCATCAGCTTACGGCACTGGCCCTTCACTTGAAAACTAAACTACAAAATCATACCACTGGTTGGATGAATCTCAAGGAAAATGCCAATAATCTAAGATAGAAAGTAGAGAGGGTATAAGCATACTTCAACATCCTGGTCTAGCCTAGGGTTTAGGGTTCAAGGTTACATATTGTCTCCTGAAATAGAACATGCAAGTGTGATCACTACCTGAAGGATGATTGAAATACCCAAGTTTGGATACAGAGCTGCTAAAATGATAGACTCAAGTGACCTCTTCACAATGAGCTCTGCTTCTTTCTCAAATTTCCCTGTCAAATTACAAGGATTAGAGCAAAAAGCCAAAATTGAATTGTTCTCCCTCCATACAACATCAGATGCAGAGAGAATCACATCCGGGTATCTCAAGAACAGTTGCAAGAAAAATTGCAAGTAAGAAAGAGAAGACATCTGAGAAAAAGCAAAGTAGGAACAGAGGACATTACCAGAAAGACCACTTTTGGGCTTCCAGATGACTTCAAGACTGGCATACTCAGGATTCTCCTTCTTTCCTGTGACTGACTTGGGTCCATAGACTGCTGCTAACACTGTAGTATTCTCTATCCATGACAGACAAAGAAAGCAAACAGCAAAGACCGCCCCCCCCCAAAAAAATTCTCTCCTCAGCATAAAAGCAATTGTTGGGGGATGATGAAGGAAGAGCTCAGAAACACTGAAATTCTTATACCCTAAACTCCGTTGCATTGTATTCTTCTTCAGCAAAGCCTCCAAGAAACTTGATCAAATAAATTTGTAGAGCAAAAAATGAAGACCTGAGAAACTCATAAAAACAAACCAAAATACTCTGCATTGAATTCTTCTATATAACCGCATGCTTGTTCTGCATGGACATTTGGGTACCTTGTGACCACTGGGCAGATCCATCCGCTCGAGAGAGAAGGCTCCGTGTACAAACTAGTGGCCGAATCTGATTGCCAGCTCGTCCATCCGGTCTCGACAAAGCTTCCCCCGCCATACCCACTTCTCCAATCTTGCTCCAACACTTGCGTTACCTAAATGCGCTGAAAGAAGAGCTCTGTCTCTCTCTAAACCCTAAACCCGAAACCTCCCGCTCCTACTCTCACACACCCTTCACTGCCGAATCGCTCCGAACCCTAAAATCTGAAATCCAAAACCTCACGTCAGAAAATTCTTTTCCCCAGAGTCTCTTTCTTCCTCGACGATTCGAGCACACATGATGAATGGCACAGATTTCTTCTCCGTCTGTCTAGGCCCATGTCCTGATGTCCTCACAGATTGCTAATACTGGGTGCAGCAGCCACAATGTCTGTGAATCTCCAAGACTATGTATTCTTCTCCTGAATTCCAGCAGCAGCAGTACCTTGCTTGAAATGGAGACATGGGAAAATAGCACAACAGAAGAACAACACCAAGGAATCAAATCCCCTGGCGGTGACATAAAATTTCCACGCTTGAATTTTGCTGGCAACTAGACTCTGATTAGAAATTGAATTCAAGATAGGTTTTCTGTTTAGCAGATTTCAGACTATATTTATAGCAGAAAGATTGCAAAACTTTGGGCTGAACTGTACACAGAACAGCACTTGCTCTAAATCATGGTCTCTCTAATATCATGTAGTAGTTTGTTCCTCTGATGAAAGTCAGTCTCAAAAACCCCATACTCAAAAACACACACACCCATTTCTTCAAGAAGATTGTCTGCAACTTCACATTGTTTTCAGGTTATCCGATAACTTCAGATAGTTTTCAGATTGTCTGCAATTTCAGATAGTTTTCAGACTGTCTGCAATTTGAGACTGTTTTCAGATTGCAAGATTTGGTTGAACACAAAGAGGATTTCTTCCTCCTCTACTGAACCAGAAGCTTTTACAATGAATAATTTTACCTAGTTGTTCTCCAACATTCAGCATTCATACAAATCCTGGGTTTTGTATAATGTATTTTTAACTGCAATTCAACACAAGAGCTTCCAAACTGGACTATAATTCTTCATGGTTTTAGCAATGTGGAAAGGTTCAGTGATGTATGTAACATCATGATCAGAATTTGCAGCATGTCAACAGAAGGACTCTGCATTGGAAATCAAAAGAAACCCAAAAAGAAGAAGAAGAAGAAGAAGAAGAAGTAGAAGAATTGAAAACATATCTCTACTATTGGCTTTCAATCTGTATAAGATTGTGACATACAGATTGAAGCTTTTTTCCAATAAGTGGAGCATCTAGTGTTCAAATCTTTTACAACAATCTTCAATCTTCTCAAATAGAGGAGGATGATGCCTCTCTCCTTGGGCAACTTGGGTCAACCCTTCCCTAAATAAGGAATTGAGTTAGCCCAACATCCTTGGGGAGCAATTGGCCCCATGAAACTAGACCAAAATGCCCCCCAAGGCAACCATATGGTTGGTTGGTCATGAAGCTTTTTCCAAGTTGCCTTGAGCAATCATATGGTTGGTCCAATTTGCCAAGTGAACTGTACAATTGGCCATGAGGTTGGCCCAATGTGCCAAAGCAATGGTTCATCTTCATAATCTTCATCTTGGATTCTATGTTGATAGATCAAAGAAAAAGAAATGAAATATTCATATCCATAGGGTACATGTTCATTCTCTCACAAAAAATAATAATAATAATAATATAAAATTATATATATATATATATATATATATATATATATATATATATATATATATATATATATATATATATATATATATATTTTTATATTTTTATTTTTTTTTTTTTTCTTGTTAGAAAACATAT
>Ga0116231_10006237_pt1 | contig 22901 bp, 18 predicted proteins | sample S1TSphgellanicum_2_FD_89695 | JGI IMG/M metagenome (GOLD analysis project Ga0116231, IMG submission 89695) | Host-associated microbial communities from peat moss isolated from Minnesota, USA - S1T2_Fd - Sphagnum magellanicum MG | ecosystem: Host-associated > Plants > Peat moss > Unclassified...
AGGCCGCTGCCCAGGCGCTCATGCAGGCGACCGACCTGAGCGCGCGCGACATCGTCGAACGGTCGCTCAACATCGCCGCCGACATCTGCATCTACACCAACCGCAATCTGACCATCGAGGAGCTGTAGCTGCCCATGTCGCAGATGACGCCGCGCGAGATCGTGGAGGAGTTGGACAAGCACATCGTCGGCCAAAAGGCCGCGAAACGGGCCGTCGCCATCGCGCTGCGCAATCGCTGGCGGCGCCAACAGGTCACCGAGAGCCTGCGGCCCGAGATCACGCCCAAGAACATTTTGATGATCGGGCCCACCGGCGTGGGCAAGACCGAGATTGCGCGCCGCCTGGCGCGTCTCGCCAAGGCACCGTTCATCAAGGTGGAGGCCACCAAGTTCACGGAAGTGGGTTATGTTGGTCGCGAAGTGGATTCTATCGTGCGCGATCTTGTCGATATCTCGATCAAGATGACGCGCGAGGAGGAGATGTCGAAGGTACGCCATCGCGCAGCCGATGCGGCCGAGGACCGCGTTTTGGACTCCCTGCTGCCCCGCGCGCAAGCGGGCTTCACGGGCGACGCCGCGCCGCGCGACAACGATACGCGCCAGCGCTTTCGCAAAATGCTGCGCGAGGGCGAGATCGACGACCGCGAGATTGAAATAGAATTGCGGGCGATGCCGATGGGCGTGGAAATCATGGCGCCTCCCGGCATGGAGGAGATGACCCAGCAGCTGCAGGGCATGTTCCAAAATTTGGGGCCCGGGCGCACCAAACCGCGCAGGGTCAAGATCAAGGAAGCACTCAAGTTGCTCGTCGACGAAGAAGCCGCGAAGATGATCAACGAAGACGAACTGAAGGCGCGGGCGGTCGAGAACGCCGAACAGAACGGCATCGTCTTCATCGATGAGATCGATAAGATCGCGCGCCGCCAGGAAACCTCGGGCGCGGACGTGTCGCGCGAGGGCGTGCAACGCGACTTGTTGCCGCTGGTCGAAGGCTGCACCGTCAACACCAAGTACGGCACCGTCAAGACCGACCATGTGTTGTTCATTGCCTCCGGTGCGTTCCATATGTCCAAACCGTCGGACCTGATTCCGGAGTTGCAGGGACGCCTGCCGATTCGCGTCGAACTCGAACCCCTGGTGGTGCAGGACTTCGTGCGCATTCTGACGGAGCCCGATGCATCGCTGTGTCGCCAATATACGGCGCTGATGGCAACGGAAGGCGTGACTCTGGAATTCCAAGCATCGGGCGTCGAGCGCTTGGCGGAGGTCGCTTTCGAGGTCAACGAACGCACCGAGAACATCGGTGCGCGCCGCCTGCATACCGTGATGGAGCGACTGCTGGAATCCGTCTCGTTCGATGCCGCCGACCGCAGCGGCAGCCGGGTCATCGTCGACCGCGACTACGTCGAAGGGAATCTCGGCGAGCTGGCGCGCGATCAGGATTTGTCCCGGTACATTCTGTAACGCCCGTGAAGACGCCGCAGCCGGTCGAGATCAAGCTACGCACGGCATCGCGTGTCCTCGATGTGCGCTTCGATGACGGGTCCCATTACGAACTGTCGTACGAGTACCTGCGCGTGTTCTCCCCGTCCGCGGAAGTCAAGGGACATGGGGGCGGCGAAGGTATACTGCAGGTGGGCAAGCACGATGTGGGCATCGTCGGGGTCGAACCCATCGGGAATTACGCACTGCGGCTCAAGTTCGACGACGGCCACGATACCGGCTTGTATTCGTGGGCCTTGCTGTACGAACTGGGACGCGAGCAACGGGCGAACTGGGCGCGCTACCAAGAACGGTGTGCGGCGGCGCAGGTCCCGGCCGCCCCTGCCTCTGGAGCACTATGAGCGATTCGGATAAGACCGATTTTGGCTTCGAGAAAGTCGCGTGGGCGGATAAGGCGCGCCGCGTGCAATCGGTGTTCGCGTCGGTCGCGGACAAGTACGACGTCATGAATGATTTGATGTCGTTCGGCATCCATCGGCTGTGGAAGCAATTCACGCTGTCGCTGACGGGCTTGAAACCCGGCCAGCAGGCGCTCGACGTGGCCGGAGGCACCGGCGACCTCGCGTTAGGGCTACTGCGCCAGGTGGGCAAAGACGGCCGGGTCGTGCTCTCCGACATCAACCCCCGCATGCTCGAGCGGGGTCGCGACCGGCTGCTCGATGCCGGTTGCGTGGGCAACGTCGACTGTCTCGTGGCGGATGCCGAGCGTTTGCCCTTCGCGGACGATTCGTTCGATTGCGTGACCATCGCGTTCGGGTTGCGCAACGTCACCGACAAATCCGCCGCGCTGCGCTCCATGTACCGCGTCTTGAAGCCGGGCGGTCAGCTGCTCGTGCTCGAGTTCTCCAAACCCGTCGCCCCGGGCTTGAAGCCGGTTTACGACGCGTATTCCTTCAAGGTCCTGCCATTGCTCGGCCGCCTGGTCGCCAACGACGAGTCGAGTTACCGCTATCTCGCCGAATCCATCCGCATGCATCCCGATCAAGAAACCTTGCTCGACATGCTGCGCGCGGCCGGTTTCGAGCAAACTCGCTACCACAACCTGAGCGGCGGCATCGTTGCCCTGCACCGTGGTTTCAAGATCTGACGTGGCTGCCACGCCCACCTGGCTCGCTGCCTTGGAAGCGCTCCTCAATAGAGGAATCGACGGCTCGCAGCAGGCCGCCACGCAGGCGCGGCGCCTGAACGGCACCGCATTGCAGGTCGACATCGAAGGACTCGCGGCCATCCGCGCAAGCGTCGCGGCCGGACGGCTCGCGCTCGTCAATGCGGGCACCGCGGCCACACCGGCGCGCCCCGACGAAGCGCAGGTCGATGCCGGTGCCGGCTCCACCAACGATGCGCATGTAGATGCGACGATACAAGGCTCCCCCCTCGCGCTATGGCAACTCGCTCGCGGCGAATCGCACCGCGCGACGACCTCCACGCCCGCGCGCATTACCGGCGATGCCGAGATCGCCGACGCATATCGGCGCTTGTTCGCGCTCGCGAAGCCCGACCTCGAAGAGGAACTGTCCCGCGTGGTCGGCGATTTTCCCGCGCGGCGCCTGGCGCAACTCGCCACGCGCGGTGTGGCATGGGCCCGCCAAGCACGGCGCACCGCGGGGGAGAACCTCGCCGAATATTGGCAGGAAGAGAGCCGCGACCTCGTCAACCGGGTGGAACTCGAGGAGTTTCTGCACGGCGTCGACGAGCTGCGCGAACTCGCGGATCGCGTCGAGGCCCGCTTGGCGAACCTCGAACGGCGGCTGAAGGGCTCCTCTTGATGAGGCTCCGGGTCGTCCGGCGCCTGCTGCACATACAACGCGCGCTGGTCAGGCACGGCTTGGATGATTTCATCCGCGCCACCCATCTCTACCGGCCGTTTCGATTTCTGTTCTATTTCTCGCCGTGGACGTGGTTTCAACGCAGCGCCGGGATCAGCCGCGGCGAGCGCTTGCGGCTCGCCCTCGAAGAACTCGGTCCGATTTTCATCAAATTTGGCCAGGCGCTGTCGACGCGTCGCGACCTGATCCCGATCGACATTGCCGACGAACTGGCCAAGCTCCAAGATCGCGTGCCGCCGTTCGGCAGCGACCTTGCGGTCGCCACCATCGAAACCGCCTTCGGCGCGACCCTCACCGACATTTTCGCCAGCTTCGACCGGACGCCGCTGGCCGCCGCCTCGATCGCCCAAGTACACGCGGCCACGCTCAAGACCGGTCAGGACGTGGTCGTCAAGATATTGCGGCCGGGCATGCGCGACGTGATCGACTCCGACCTCGAAGTACTCGATACCCTGGCCGCGCTCGCGAACGAGTACTGGACCGAGGCCCGCAGACTCCGTCCCATCGAGATCGTCAGGGAATATCGCAAAACCATCGTCGATGAGCTGGATCTCATGCGCGAAGCCGCGAACGCGGCCCAATTGAAGCGTAATTTTGCGGGCTCGCCGCTGCTGTATGTTCCCGAGATATATTGGGATTATTGCCGCACCAATGTCATGGTGATGGAACGCATCCACGGCATCATCATCAGCCGCATGGACGAGCTCAAGGCGCGGGGAACGAACTTCGCGAAACTCGCCGAGCACGGCGTGGAGATCTTTTTCACCCAGGTGTTCCGCCACAACTTCTTCCATGCGGACATGCATCCCGGTAATATTTTCGTACAGGTCGAGGACCCGGACAATCCGCGCTATGCGGCCGTCGACTTCGGCATCGTGGGCACGTTGCAGCCCCGAGACCAACATTACCTGGCGGAAAACTTCATGGCGTTTTTCGACCGAGACTACCGGCGCGTTGCCGCCCTGCATGTCGAATCCGGCTGGGTCCCGGCCGGCACCCGGATCGACGAGCTCGAGTCGGCCGTGCGCACGGTTTGCGAGCCCATATTCAACAAGCCGCTGAAGGAAATTTCGTTCGCCCAAGTACTGCTGCGCCTGTTCGAAACCGCGCGCCGCTTCGACATGCAGATCCAGCCCCAGCTCATCCTGCTGCAGAAAACACTCCTGAACATCGAAGGCCTGGGACGCGAGCTGTATCCCGAACTCGATCTGTGGAAAACCGCGCAGCCCATCCTGCGCGCGTGGATGCGCGAACGCATGAGCCCGCGCGCCATCCTACGGCGCGTGCGCACCCAGCTTCCCGATACCATCGAGGCGTTGAAACAGGTGCCGCAGATATTTCAAGCAGCGGTGCGCGCAGCCGCGGAGGGGCGGTCGGTCGTCAGAATTGACGATCCCGCGGTCATCCGGCTCGGTGACGAGCTGCGCCGCGCGAACGGGCGCCGCGACATGGCGCTCGCTGCCGGCGTGCTGTGGCTGTCCGGCTTGGCGTGTCTGGCGCTGTTCGAGCAATTGCGCTGGGTGGGATGGATTCAGCTGGGCGCGGCCGCTGCGCTCGTCGCCCGCTACCGCTGGTCGCGGGATCGTTGGTCGAGCGTACCGCCGGTGTGAGAATTCCCATCGAAAGTTCCACCAGCTATCGCGGCCGGCATTCGCGGCCCAATTGGCTGGCGTTGTTGGCTTTCGTCGGATTGGGATTGGCGGTCGGTGCACTCGGCGCGAGTGTTTCGCCGCCATTGTCGGCGAGCGGCGCGGCCTGGTATGCCTCGCTGACCAAGCCCGCGTGGACACCACCCGTGGAGTGGTTCGGCCCGATCGGGTTGGTGATGTATGTATCAATGGGCATGTCGGCCTGGATCATCTGGGGCGAACGCTATCATCGCGGCCGAAACGCCGCGCTCGGCGTCTACGCGTGCCAACTCCTGCTGAACGCCGCGTGGGCACCCCTATTCTTCGGAACCCGCAACACCGGGGTCGGACTGCTGACGGTGGTTGCCTTGTGGCTGGCCGTGGTGTGGACCATTCGCGAGTTTGCGGCCGTGCGCGCCCGCTCGGCGTGGCTCATGGTGCCGTACCTCGGTTGGGTCACCTTCGGGGTGGTCTTGAACCTGCTGCTCTGGCGCTACAATCCTTGAGCCGCGCCGCGTTCCTGCCGCGTGGGGCCTGCCGCCCTGTAGGTCAGCACCGACGCTCATAGGGGCGGGGAGCCCATCGCCGCGACCGGCACTTGAGTCCACTGTAACGCGTCCAGCGGAACAGTCTCTAAGAGGTGCCTTTGAAGTATTTCCGCTCGCGCGGCCGCGGCTCAGCGATGCGAGCGTCTGCCGAGCCTATTACAGCCGAAATTTTCAGCGCCGAGCGACTCGAACACCATGCCGCGGCACTGGCAACGGCGCAGGAACTCGCGCCCGACAACTCTTCGTCCATTTCCCTGCACACCCGCCTGGCCGACAATGCGGCGGTCTTGAACGGCGCCTATAAAAGGCTCATCGCCGAGGTGCGCAGCGCGCACGCGGTCACGCCCGCGGCCGAGTGGCTCGTCGACAACTACTACGTCGTCGATGAGCACATCCGCGCGATCCGCCGCGATCTACCCCCCGGATATTACAAACAACTGCCAAAACTCGCGAACGGCCACCTGCGCGGGTACCCCCGTGTCTACGGACTCGCCTGGACCATCGTCGCCCACACGGACAATCGCTTCGAATTGGACACGCTGCAGCGCTTCTGTCGCGGGTACCAACAGGTACAGCCACTGACCATCGGCGAATTGTGGGCGGTGGCGATCACGCTGCGCGTGGTGCTGATCGACAACTTGAGCCGCCTCGCCGCGGGAATCGTTCATCGGCTCTGGTTGCGCGAACAGGCCGATGCCTTGGCGGACAGGCTCCTGCCAGCGGATCAGCCAAGCGCAGCAGCCATTGATCCCGACCTCGGGTCCGATAAATTGCCCAATGCGTTCGCCGCGCAATTGTTTCAACGCCTTCGCGATCACGACCCAGCCACCACGCCCGCCCTATCCTGGCTGCATGCCACGCTGTCGGCGCAGCACACCACCGCCGACGATATCGTCGCGAGCGAACATCAGCGCCAGGGAGGCGTCAACGTCAGCGTCCGCAACGTCATCACCAGCCTGAAATTGATCTCCTCGGTCGACTGGGCGAAATTCGTCGAGGGCTTGAGTCTGGTCGACGCGCTGATGCGTGCCGAGAGCGCCTTCGCCACCTTCGATTTCTCGACGCGCGACCTGTATCGCCATGCCATCGAGGATCTCGCGCGCGGCTCGCGCCACAGCGAGCTCGACGTGGCCCGCCGCGCGCTGGCCGCCGCCCGCGACGCCGGCAGGGCTGACGTCGCAGCGGCCGCCGAGCCCGGCTACTTCCTGGTCGCGGCCGGACGCGCGCAGTTGGAACGCGAGCTCGGCTACCGCATCCCCTGGAACCAGCGCATCGCTCGCTATACGCGCGCGGCGGGAGTCTGGGGCTTGGCCGGCACCATCGCGGCGCTGAGCGTCCTGGCCACGGCCGCGTGTCGCCGCTGGGCCGGCGCACCGCAACTCGGTGTCTGGTCGGGGTTGACCCTGGGACTCGCCGGCCTCGCGGTATCCGATGCCGCGGCGACGCTCGCCAATCTCTGGGTGGCGCGCTTCTGCCACCCGCAGCCGCTGCCGGGCTTGGAATTGCTCGACGGCGTGCCGCCCGAGCTGCGCAGCGTCGTCGCGCTACCCGTGCTGCTGACGAGCATCGCGGACATCGATGCCCACGTGCAAAGCCTCGAGGTGCATTTCCTCGCGACCCAGGATGCCGAGGTCCACTTTGCGCTGCTGTCGGACTGGACCGATGGCGACGCCGAGACCGAATCGGGCGACGCGCTGCTGCTGACGGCCGCGGCCGCCGGCATCGCGCGGTTGAATCGCCTGTACGGGGACATTCACGGCGCAGCCAGGTTCCTGCTCCTGCACCGCCGCCGCCAGTGGAATCCACATCAGGGCCGCTGGATGGGCTGGGAACGAAAACGCGGGAAATTGCACGAATTCAATCAACTCTTGCTGGGATCCCGGCAGACCAGCTTCATGGCCATCGACGGACACCCGCCCCGACCCCCGGCCGGCATCCGCTACGTCATCAGTCTCGATGCCGACACGCGCCTGCCGCGCGGTGCCGCGCTGACCCTGATCGGCAAGATGGCCCACCCGCTCAACCAGCCCGTGCTCGATGCCGCCGCGCGCCGCGTGACCCAGGGGTACGGCATTTTGCAGCCGCGCGTCACGCCGTCGCTGCCCACGGGCCGCGACTCGTCGATCTTTCAAAGCGTCTTCTCCGGACCGAGCGGCCTCGATCCCTATGCGTTCGCCGTGTCGGACGTCTATCAAGACATGTTCGGTGAAGGCTCTTACACCGGCAAGGGCATCTATGACGTCGCCGTCTTCGAGGCCACGCTCGGCGGGCGCGTCGCGGACGATCGTCTGCTGAGCCATGACCTCTTCGAAGGGACCTACGCCCGCTGCGGCCTCGCCACCGATGTCGAAGTCGTCGAAGAGTACCCCTCGCGCTACGACGTCGCGACCGCGCGCCTGCATCGCTGGACGCGCGGCGACTGGCAGCTCTTGCCGTGGATACTCGGACGGCACGGCGCAGTGCCCGCGCTCGGCCGCTGGAAGATGCTCGACAACCTGCGCCGTTCACTCGTGCTTCCGGCCGGCGTGCTGGCACTCATCTTGAGCTGGCTCGGACCCGCGCCGTTGCCGTGGACTCTGTGGCTGCTCGGTGCCATGGCACTACCCATACTGATACCCATGACAGCCCGCATCGCGCCGCGCATCAGCGACCTCGCGAGCCGCGGCTACTTGAGCGCGGCCACCCGCGACCTGCGGCTGTCGCTGGCCCTGCTGACACTGCGTCTCGTCTTCTGGGCGGATACCGCGTGGATCCTCGCCGATGCCATCATCCGGGCGCTGTACCGCATGACGGTCAGCCAGCGTCATCTCTTGGAATGGACCACCTCGGCACAATCGCTACGAGGGGCGCTGTCGAATCCGGCCAACTTCTACCGCCGAATGTCCGGCGGAATACTCCTGTGCATCGTGCTCGCGGTGCTGCTGCTCGGCGCGTCGCGCGGACCGCCGTGGATCGCGCTGCCGTTTCTGCTCGCCTGGGTGTGGGCGCCCGTGGTGGCCCATCGCGTGAGTGCGCCGGCGCCGCCGGTCCGTTTCGCGCCGCTGTCGGCGGCGGACCGGCATGAGCTCCTGATGATGGCGCGGCAGACCTGGAGCTTTTTCGACACGTTCGTGACGCCGCGACAGAACCACCTGCCGCCGGATAATTTCCAGGAGGTGCCGAACCCCGTCGTCGCCCACCGCACGTCGCCCACCAACGTCGGCCTGTATTTGTTGTCGGTCGCCGCGGCACGGGATTTCGGCTGGATCGGCACCCTCGATGCCACGGACCGGCTCGAAGCGACGTTCGCGACACTCCAAAAGCTCGAACGCTACCGCGGACATTTCCACAATTGGTACGACACCCACGACCTGCGGCCGCTCGATCCGAAGTACATATCGACCGTCGACAGCGGCAACCTCGCCGGCCATCTGCTGGCCCTGGAAGGCGCCTTGCGCGAGTGGGCCCTGGATACGGCTGGGCAAGCCCATGAACCGCACGGCCCGAGGCCGCGGCCGTGGCGCGACGGGATCGAAGACACCCTCGAACAACTGCAACGCTTCGCGCGCCTGCGGACCGACGAGCATCGCAATTACGGCGTCTCGCCGCGCCAATTCGAAACTGCCCTCGATGCGTTTCGAGCAGCGCTGCACGCGATGACCCCGGGCGCCGATGCGGCGAGCGTACTCCCCGCGCTCGAGGCCCAGGCCAACGGCATCCGGGACATGGCCCAGGCCATCACCGACGAGCGCGCCGAAGGCGACGGCGCGCCGCTCTTGACCTGGTCGCAGATGCTGTTGGCCAACGTCGACACCCACGTGCGCGATGCCACGGCCGGTGCCTGCGTCGACGCACTGCGGGCGCGCCTCGACGCCCTGGCCGACACGGCGCGCGGCATGGCGCTCGCCATGGAATTCGCTTTTCTCGTCGAGCCCGAGCGGCAGTTGCTCAGCATCGGCTTTCGGGTGGCCGAGCGGCTGCAAGACCCCAGTTGCTACGATCTGCTGGCCTCCGAGGCGCGTCTCGCCAGTTTCATCGCCATAGCGAAGGGCGACTTGCCGGTGCGCCACTGGTTCAGGCTCGGCCGTCTGCTGACACCCGTCGATCGCAGTTCCGCGCTCTTGTCGTGGTCGGGTTCGATGTTCGAGTACCTGATGCCCGTGCTCATCATGCGCGAACCGGACGGCAGCGTACTCGGCGACACGGGCCGCCTGATCGTCAAGCGGCAAATGGAATACGGCACCGGCCGCGGCCTGCCCTGGGGCGTGTCCGAGTCGGCATTCAACGCGCGCGATCGCGAGCTCACCTATCAATATTCGAGCTTCGGCGTGCCGGGGTTGGGACTGCAGCGCGGCCTGGGTGAGGAAGCGGTGGTCGCGCCCTACGCCACCGCGTTGGCCGCGATGATCGATCCGAAGGCGGCCGTCCGCAACTTCGAGGCACTCGACAAGCTCGGCGGACGCGGCCGCTACGGCTGGTACGACGCCCTGGATTTCACGCCGGCGCGCCTGCCCGAAGGGGCACCGGTGGCCGTCGTGCGCGCGTACATGGCCCACCATCAGGGAATGATCCTGGTATCGATCGCCAATGTGCTGAACGGCGGTCTGGCACGGAGCCGGTTCCATGCCGATCCGATGATACAGGCCACCGAATTGCTGTTGCAGGAACGCACGCCGCGCGACACCGATCTGTCCCCGCCGGGATTCGATCATCTGGGCTCGGCGCCGGAAATCCGTGCCCTCGCGGCCGCCGTGCCACGCCGCTTCACGTCGCCGCACCATGTGGCGCCGCGCACCCATCTGCTCTCAAACGGCAATTATTCCGTGATGATCACGGCGGCCGGATCGGGGTATAGCCGCCTGCGCGACCTGGCCGTGACGCGCTGGCGCGAGGATCCCACGTGCGATGCCTGGGGCTCCTACGTCTTTCTGCGCGACGTGGCCAACGGCCAGGTGTGGTCGGCAGGCTATCAGCCCGTGGGCCGCGAACCCGACGCGTATGAGGCGTCGTTCTTCGAGGACCGGGCCGAGATCACGCGCGCCGACGGCCCCATCGTCACGCGTACGGAAATCCTGGTATCGGCGGAGGACGACGCGGAAGTGCGGCGCGTGTCCCTGACCAATGAGGGCAACCGGGTCCGCGAAATCGAATTGACGACCTATTGCGAACTCGTGCTGACCACGCCGGACGCGGACGCCGCCCACCCGGCATTCGCCAAGATGTTCGTGCAGACCGAATTCGTCGCGGAGACCGGCGTGTTGGTGGCGACGCGTCGCAATCGTGAACCGACCGAACCGGAACTATGGGCCGTGCACGTCAGCGTGCTCGAGGGCGAGGCGGTCGGGGGTCTGCAGTTCGAGACCGATCGTGCCCGCTTCCTCGGGCGCGGCAACGATTTGCGCAACGCCGTGTCCATCGTCGATGCGCGGCCGCTGTCCAATACCACCGGCACCGTGCTCGACCCGGTGCTGGCGCTGCGCCGACGCGTGCGCATTGCGCCCGGTGAAACCGTTCGCGTTGCGTTTTGGACCATCGTCGCCGCGAGCCGTGCCAAGGCCCTATCGGTCGCCGACAAACACCGCGATACCGCTGCTTTCGATCGGGCCAAGACCCTCGCCTGGACCCAGGCCCAGGTGCAGCTGCGCTATCTCGGAGTCGGTTTCGAGGAAGCCCATCAATTCCAACGCATCGCCAATCGTGTGCTCTACGCCGATGCGTCGCTGCGCGCCGCGCGCGACCTCCTCGCCCGCAATGCGCTGGGCCCGGCGGATTTGTGGACCTACGGCGTGTCCGGCGATCTGCCCATCGTGCTGATCCGAATCGACGATGAGAACGATCTGGAAATCGTCAAGCAGCTGCTGCGCGCCCACGAATACTGGCGTCTGAAGCGCCTCGCGGTGGATCTCATCATCCTGAACGACAAACCGCCCTCGTACGCATCCGACCTGCAACTGGCCATCGACGCCGCGATCAGAACCTCACTGTCGCGCGGCCGCGAGGGTGACGGCGCGCACCGCGGCGCCGTGTTCTCGCTGCGCGGCGACCTGATGCCGGCATCGAGCGCCGACCTGCTGCAAACCGCCGCGCGTGCCGTGTTCATCGCCCGGCGCGGAACTCTGGCCGATCAGCTCGCGCGCTTGCGCGAGCCCGAGCCCGTGCCGCGCGTGCGGCTCGGCACTCCCCTGGCGGCGTCGCGCACCGATGCACCGCGTTCGCTGCCGCCGCTCGAGTACTTCAACGGGCTCGGCGGCTTTTCCGCCAATGGTCGTGAATACGTGACCGTGCTGCACGAAGGCCAGCGCACGCCGGCGCCCTGGATCAACGTCATCGCCAATCCGCAGTTCGGGTTTCAGGTGTCGACGGACGGTGCCGGGACCATTTGGTCGCGCAATGCGCGCGAGAACCAACTCACGCCCTGGTCGAACGACCCGGTCACCGATGCGCCGTCGGAGGCGATCTATCTGCGCGACGACCAAAGCGGCGAGTTGTGGAGCGCGACGCCCCTGCCGATCCGCCAGCCGTCCGCGTCGTATACCGTGCACCATGGCTTCGGCTACAGTCGCTTCGAGCACGTCTCGCGCGGGATCGGGCTGGATCTCGTGCAATTCGTGCCGCCGGCGGATTCGCTGAAGATTTCCCGCCTGAAAATCGTCAACGGGTCGAGCGAGACGCGCCGCCTGTCCGTCACCCACTACGTCGATTGGGTGCTCGGCAATCAACGCAGCCGCACAGCCCCATTCATCGTCACCGAGATCGACGCCACGACGTCCGCGCTGTTCGCGCGCAATCCCTGGCGCACCGAGTTTCAGAATTGCGTCGTGTTCATCGATCTTCTGGGTCGGCAGCAAACCTGCACGGCCGATCGCAGTGAGTTCATCGGCAGGCACGGCTCGCTCGCCGAACCCGCCGCATTGCTCACGGGCAATCGTCTGTCGAATCGCGTCGGCGGCGGGTTCGATCCCTGCGGCGCCCTGCAAACCCAGCTCACGCTGCGCGCGGGCGAGGCCACCGAACTCGTGTTCCTCGTGGGCGAGTCGGACTCCAAGGAGGCCGCGCTGGCATTGATCGCCCGTTATCGCACGGTCGATCTGGACGAGGTATTCAAGTCGGTGACGGAGCAGTGGGAACAGACGCTCGGCGCCGTTCAGGTCAAGACGCCGGACCGCTCGCTCGACCTGCTCGTCAATGGCTGGCTGCTCTATCAAACGCTGGTGTGCCGCCTGTGGGCGCGCACGGGGTTTTATCAGTCGAGCGGCGCGTATGGCTTTCGCGATCAGCTCCAGGATGTGATGGCGTTGTGCGTCTCGCGGCCGGAGCTCGCGCGCGAGCAGATTTTACGGGCCGCCGCGCGCCAGTTCGCCGCCGGCGACGTGCAACACTGGTGGCTGCCCACCTCCGGACAGGGCGTCAAGACGCGCGTGTCCGACGACCGCGTGTGGCTGCCGTTCGTCGTCGCGCACTACCTCGAAGTCACCGCGGACACCGGGGTACTCGACGCAGTCGTACCATTCCTGGAAGGCGGCCCATTGACACCCGACCAACATGAAGTGTTTGCCGCGCCCGCGGCAACGCCGTCGACGGCTCCGTTGTTCGACCATTGCGTGCTTGCATTGGATTCGAGCCTGGCGATCGGTTCGCATGGACTGCCGCTGTTCGGCAGCGGCGATTGGAACGACGGCATGAACCGCGTCGGCGCCGCAGGCCGCGGCGAAAGCGTCTGGCTCGGCTGGTTCCTGCACGCCACCCTCGTGAAGTTCGCCGCGGTGGCGGAGCGGCGCGGGGCGCAGGACAAGCCGTCACTGTGGCGCAAGCATGCGTTCGCCATGCAACAAGCCATCGAGCGCGAGGCCTGGGACGGCGACTGGTATCGACGCGGCTACTATGACGACGGCACGCCCTTGGGATCGGTCTTGAGCGACGCATGCCGCATCGATGCCATCGCCCAGTCGTGGGCCGTCATCTCCGGTGGGGGCGAACCCGCGCGCGCGGTCCGCGCCATGGCGGCGGTCGATGCCCAATTGGTCAGCCGCAGCGACGGTCTCGTCAAACTGTTCACGCCGCCGTTCGATCACCCGCGCCAGGATCCGGGATATATCGCGGCTTACCCGCCCGGACTCCGTGAAAACGGCGGGCAATATACCCATGCCGCCATTTGGACCACCCTGGCATTCGCCCTGTTGGGCGACGGCGATCGCGCGGGCGAGCTCTTTTCATTGCTCAACCCCATCAATCACGCGAGCACGCGCGCCGGCATTCACCGCTACAAGGTCGAGCCCTACGTGGTCTGCGCCGACGTCTACTCCGCCGAATCGCATGTGGGTCGCGGCGGTTGGACCTGGTACACGGGTTCGGCCGGATGGATGTACCGCGCCGCCGTGGAGGGCCTGTTGGGCATTCAGTTGCGCGGCGGCATGCTGTCGATCAACCCGTGCATTCCCCGCAATTGGAGTGGTTTCGAGATCACGTACAAACACGGCGCGTCACGCTACCAGATCGCCGTTGAGAACCCGGGCAACGTGTGCCGCGGGATCGTTCGGGCCCAGCTCGACGGACAGGAGATCTCGCGCGTCGATTGTGAGATCCCGCTCGTCGATGACGGCAACTTCCACTATGCGAGCGTCACGCTCGGATGATGGCTTGGCGCGGAGGACTGCCGCTGCCGAGGCCCGGCGCGTCAGAGTCGCGATCGAATCGTCGAGACCGCCTTGACGAGGAGAAACCGCCCGACCGCGCCGGCCGGAAACACGCGTAGGAGCTTCAACATCAACGTGGGTCGTGCCACGAAGATCACACCCAGGATGGCGCCCACCGTGCCGATGCCGCGGGCGCTCATGAGCACGCGCATGGTGCGGCTGCGCGGAAAGGTATCGTTGGGCCGGCCCGCTCCACCCTCGTCGAATGCGTCGCCGCCGCCCTCTTGAGACACCCGCCGCGGCGGCTCGAGCACGCGCTGAATCTCGGCGCGCGAGCGCTTGAGTCGCGCCAACGTTTCCAGCTTCGCAGCGTCGCTGTTGGAGCCCATGGTCAGTCCCGATCCGCCAGAATTCGCTCGATGACGGCCCGATCCTCGGACCACTCCTTGCGCACGGTGCCGAGAAACGGCGGTTGGGCTTCGAGCAACCGCGCTCGATACAGACCCGCCAAGAGGGCGCCGACGAAGAACAGGCCCGCCATCCAGCCGATGGCGGACAGTCGATGCGGTGTATCCCAGGTCAATGCCACGACCATGAGACACAGCATCAGCACGAAGAAACAGACACAGACACCGAATAGGAGCAAAGCGACGAATCGGGCGCCCAAATCGCGCTGCGACTGATCCAAGTCCTCGACGACCAACTCGCCATACGCGGCCAGGTGGCGCAGGATTGCCGGTGCGGCTTTGGGCAGTGACCAGAGCAACCGCACCGACGAGCCTTAGGAGCGGCGGGTCGCGAGGATACCCACCACCGCACCGACCAACGCGGCGACGCCGACCGCTTGCCACGGGCGGTCGTGCACGAAATCGTCGGCCGTCGTCGCGACATGCAACGCCTTGCGCCGGACCGATTCCGCACTGCCGGTGATGCTGTCCTTGGCGCTGTCGATGGCGCCGAGCATCTTGTTGCGCACTCGCGCGACGTCGGTATCTTTCAGATCGGCGATGCGAGCGACCAGATCCTCGACATCCGCGATCAGACTCTTGATCTCGGCGGATGCAGCGGTCTTCACGTTGGCGGCGCCTTCGCTGATATCGCCGTTGATGCGCCGGCCGGCAACGCGTGCCGCCTCGGCTGTTCCGTCAAATGTTTGCATGGTTGCCCTCCTGTTGACCATCCACGGTTCTGGGTAGCTTGGCCGTCGACCGTTACCGTTGACCGTTCAAGGAGATTCACTGTACCACTCGAGGTGGGCGCTCCCATCGGGCGCGCACAGTCGTTAATGTAGGAATTACCCCACATGATAGAATAAACGCGCGCGATGCGATGCAGCCGCGCGCCGCGGGATTGTTACATGAAAATCTTGGGCGAGGAATTGGGAAAAATCGGCAGGTGGTACCTCGCCCTACCGCCGTTGCTCATGATCGGTTTTCTGGTCGGGTTGTTTCTGCTCGCGGCGGCCGGGCAATCGCGTCTCAACGTGGCGGACGAGCGCATTCATCGATCTGAGGTGCGCGAACGGGCTATCGACGAGTTTTTCGCGCTCATCGCGGAGGCCGAATCGGAACAACGCGGCTACCTGCTCACCGGCGAGAGATCGTACCTCGATGCGTACAACGGCGCGGCGGCGAAGATCGCGCCCGCACTCGATCGCCTCGCGGATTCGTATGCGAATCTAGCGGACTCGGCGGCCGACATCCGTCAATTACGGACGCTGAGCGCGAAAAAAGTCGCGGAATTGCAGCAAACGCTCGCGCTCTACCAGCAGAACGGCCCGTCCTCGGCGCAAAGCATCGGACGCGCGGATGTCGGCCAGCGCACCAGCGACGCCATCGCGAAAATCATCGGCATCATGCGCGACGAAGAGAGCATCGATCTGTCCGTCGAGACGGCCCGATGGCGCTCGGATCTATGGCTGTCGCGCAGCATCACCACCGGCGGCTTGATCTTGAATATCGGGCTCGTCCTGCTCGCGACGGGATTGGTCTATGCCGACATGCGGCGCCGCGCGCTCCAAGCGGTCGATCTGCGCGATCAGAAACGCGATTTGGCGCGCCAAGTCGAGGAACGGACGCGGGAACTGACCGCACTGTCCACGCACCTGCAGGGCGTCTCCGAACAAGAGAAATCCGCGCTGTCGCGTGAATTGCACGACGAACTCGGCGGGCTCTTGGTGGCAGCCCGCATGGACCTGTCATGGCTGCAGCAACGGCTGCCCACGAGCGACCCTGCCATCGAGCAGCGATTCAAACGGATTCACGAGTGCTTGAGCGCGGGCGTCGATTTGAAGCGCCGCGTGGTCGAAGAGCTGCGCCCCACGCTGCTCGATAACATGGGATTGTTCACGGCGCTGCGCTGGCAGTTCAAGGAATCGTGCCGCCGCAACGGACTCGCCTGCACCGAAGACATCCCGGATAGCGAAATGAAATTTGATCCCTATGCGGCGATCGGCGTGTTCCGCGTGGCCCAGGAGGCGCTCACCAACATTCTGAAGCATGCCGAGGCCCATTCGGCGGAACTGACCGTACGCATCGAGAACGACATGTTCATGCTCAGGGTCGCGGATGACGGCAAGGGCCTCAAACCGAACCGGCGCCGCAACCCCACGTCGCACGGGCTCTCGGCCATGAAACATCGGATCGCTGCCCTCGGCGGACTCTGGGAGATCGACAACCCAGAGTCCGGCGGAACGGTCGTGACGGCTCGAATCCCGATGTCGAGCATGTTGCCGAGCGAGACCCAGCTCGCGGACGCCTAGCTTTGCCCGCCGCCCAGCTGCGCGGTGCGCGGTGCGATGCTCGATCCGTTATCGTTACCAATGACGACTTCGACGCGGCGGTTCAGTTGCCGGCCACCGGAATCCGCATTGCTGGCCACCGGAAAGGCTTTACCGTAGCCCTGGGTGTCGACGCGGGAACCATCGATACCGCGGGATAGCAACGCCGCTTTGACGGCATCGGCGCGCCGCTGCGACAACTCCTCGTTATAGGCATCGGAACCCACGCTGTCGGTGAACCCGTCGATTTGCACACGGCGATCGGGATGCTCGGTCAGGAATTGGGCCAGCTGATCGAGCGTGCGGCCGGCACCGGAATTCAACTGAGCCTTACCCGTATCGAACAAGACATCGCCCAGGGTCAGCACCAAGCCGCGATCGGTGGGCTTGGCCTTGAGCGCCTCGATCTCCGCCTGCAGACGCGCGGACTGTTCGTTGGCGGCGGCCGCGGCCAGTTTCGCGGCCTGTACTTCCCGGGTGCGGGCGGCCAATTGGATCTGATCCCGCTCGGTCTGGCCGGCGGCCACCCGCGCATCGTCGGCCTTGGCTGCGGCGCGCGCCACAGCCAGTCGCGCCGTTTGCGTGGCCATGTAGGCGGGTTGCGCAATATCCGCGTCCTTGTGGTGCAGGGCCGCGTTCTGGGCCATGTCCAGCTCCTTCTTGGCCGTTTCGAGATCCAAGGCCGCATAGCGGCTCACGTTCGGATCGGCCTCGGCCGACTGCACGGCGCTGCGGGCGGTCTCCAATGCGGGATTCGGTTGCTCGGTGGTCGCGCACGCGCCGAGCAACAGGGCCGAGCCCAAGCCGGCCCATGCCAGGCCCGCCCATGCGGCGCGGGACGCGCCGCGGCGACCCGCTGCTGACCCGTTGGGCCAAATCGTGTTCATGTGTTTCGTTTTCATGTGCAAGTACCTCATTGTGTAAGTGGAGTAGCGCGCGCGGATTCCTGCCGCAATGCCTGCATGCTCGCGTCGAATTCGGTCGCCGCCTGATGTGATTTGTGCTCGACGGCGGTGGCCTCCGCGAGTTCGGCGTCGATGTTCGCCTGCTCGGCCAGCAACGTGGCAGGCTGGGTTTCGTTATTGGCCACGGCCTTCTCGGCGCGGCTCAGCTTGTCGCGCGCCGTCGCCATTTCGACCGGAGCGAGCTCCGGAGCGCCCGATTGTTCCGCGCGCTGCAGCGACGCCTTCGCGACCGCGATCTTCTCGTACGGCACGGGGGTGCTCGCGCAGGCGGCGAGCGCCGTGGCGATGCATGCCGCAGCCGCGAGGGGCAGCAGGTTCGATCGCGGCGCAGCGCCGGACTGCGGTGCTCCGCGGGGCTTGGATGAGGTGGACTGCATGGTTCGTTTCCTTCAATGTTTGGACAAGTGCGCTTCGCAAATCTCGTGCAAAACCTCCGGCAATCGCCCGTAGTCGCGCGCCTTGTCGAGAAAATGCGTGGCACCGAGCGCGATCGCCGCATTCTTGTATTCAGGCAGGTCGTAATTGGTCAGCACGATGATGCGCGGCTTCAACTGCGTGCTCGCCAGCGCGCGCATCACACCGAAGCCGGTCCCTTGCTTCAGATGCAGATCCAAAATGATGACGTCGACGGCGTCCCGCTTGACCGCGGCGACGGCGCCCGCCTCCGTGTCCGCCGTGCCGATGAGTTCGACTTCGGGAATCTGCCGTATGGCCTCCGTGAGCCTCTCGGTGAGCACCTTGGAGTCCTCCACGAGCAGCACTCGCAGGCCCGGAGCCATTACGATTCCACTCCTGTAAGCATGGTTACTGAATGAGTCCGTTACGTAATGCATAAGAGGTGATGTCCGCGTTGGCGCTGAAGCTCATCTTCTCGAGAATTCGGCTGCGATAGGTGCTGACGGTCTTGACGCTCAGACTGAGTTCGTTGGCGATGTCCGAGACGCCCCGGCCCGCGGCCAGCTTGCAGAAAATCTGAAACTCTCGCGTCGACAGCCGTGCGTGCAGCGGTTTGTCGGGATCACCGTCGAGATCCGCCACCAAAATCTCGGCAAGGGCGGCGCTGACGTAGCGGCGGCCGGACAACACGGTGCGAACCGCCTTCATCAACTCCTCGGGGGCGCTGTCCTTGGACAAGTAACCGCTCGCACCCGCCCGCAGCACGTTGACGGCATATTGCTGTTCGGGAAGGCCGCTCATGACGAGCACTCGAACGCTGGGATGGCCGGTTTGAATGTGGCGCAAAATGTCCAGCCCACTGCGGTCCGGCATATGGATGTCGAGCAATACGAGATCCCACTCCGAGCGGCGCAGCAGATCGAGCGTCTCGTTGCCGCTGGACGCTTCGCCGACCGCATTGATGCTCGACTCCGCCTCCAAGAATTGTTTGAATCCAGCGCGGACGACCGCGTGGTCATCGGCGATCAATACTCGTGACACTGACACTCTCCCATTGGCCCAGCGCTCAACTGCGTGCGCATTCCTGACTCTGCGAATAACCGTTCAATTTGTTATACAACGTCTTCAGGCTGCATCCCAGTGCATCCGCGGCGCGTCGCTTGTTGCCTTTGAAATAATCCAGAGTCGCCTCGATCAATGATCGTTCCATATCGTGAATTCGTGATCCGACGCGGATGTCCAACCGGCCGCGCATGCCGTGCTCATCAGAATTGCTGGCGGGGGACCCGAATTGAATGAGCGGCGTCAATTCCAGGGTCTGATCGCCCAAGATGAAAGCGCGCTCGATGCAATTCTTCAACTCGCGTACGTTGCCGGGCCAGGTGTGTTGACGCAGCACCATGCGGGCCGCGGCGGACAACCGCTTTTGCGTACGGTGTTTCGCGTTCAAATCATCCAAGAAATGTTCGGCGAGCAAATCCACGTCATTGCCGCGATTGCGCAGCGCGGGAAGTTCGATCGGAAAGACGGCGAGGCGATACAACAGATCCTCGCGCAAACGACCCGCCTTGACCGCCTGCAACGGACAGCGATTCGTCGCGGCGATGACGCGGACGTCGGCCGGTGCATCGGAGCCGGCGCCGGGGCGGTAGATCCGGCCCGTTTCGAGCACCCGCAGCAGTCGCAATTGCATGTCCATCGGCAATTCGGTGACTGCGTCGAGGAGCAAGGTTCCAGCCTGAGCCCGCTCGAACGCGGCCGACATCTCCGCTTCCATCAAGGCCTTGGGAATCGCGCCACAGTTGATGCCGACGAACGGGCCGCCGCGACGCAGACTGCCGTCGTGAATCGACCTCGCCGCCAGCCCCTTACCGGACCCGCTCTCGCCGGTCAGCAGCACTCCGGCCTCGGTCGGACTCACCGCCTCGATGAGCTGCCGAACGTGGCGCATGGCTTCGGAGTTGCCCAACAACGGGCCCGCGGCCACCGGCACTGGAAATTCCCGTTCCGCAAAGCTGGTTCTGACCGTGCTCATGATGGCTTCGCCTCCTGACCGCGCGCATGTAATCGTTACATCGAATACCGGGTCAAGTTGTAGCGCGCGCGCTGCGGGATTGACATGGCGGAGCGCTGAAGCTGGCCTCGGATTTGGCGCGTTCCGGTGTCCGTGTTTGTCCGACGCGGCGGCCTGTCTGACAGGCTGCTCGATCAACTAATTGATTTTATTGTCGAAATCCGCGGCTCTAACGTGCGGATCGAGGGAGTTAGCGGTGCGCTCCGCAGCGCCAGCACTGCGTGAATTGCGGTTCCATCTCTTCCGCGCACTGCGCACACACCCACGCCGAACCGGCCGGTGCCGCGGCCGCGCGCGCCAGCGCACCGAGCGCGAAGCGTTCGTCGCCATCCTCCACGTAGAGCTGCGGCCAGGTCTCCATCATGGGCAGTTCGCCGAGTGCACCGCACAGGTACTGATTGCGCAATTCGCATTGAATGCCCGCGGTGATGAGCACGTTGCGCGCATGGGCCACCTGCACCAGCGTCGCCGCCCGATACACGCGTTTCACGGCGGTGAACGCAGCGAGCCGAGAAACGCCCGGACGTCCGCGCCGCGTTCGAGCGTCTCGACCAACGCGGATCCCACCACGACGCCGTCCACATGCCGCGCGAAGCGCGCGACTTGATCGCGCGAACGGATGCCGAAGCCCGCGCAGACCGGCACGGTCGAGTGACGTTTGACCCGATCCATGTAGTCGAGCACCTCGTCCGGCACGCCCACCGATTTGCCCGTGGTGCCCGTCATGGTCACGGCATAGACGAATCCTTGCGCGCCTTCGCACAGCATGGCCAGCCGCGCCTCCGGGGTCACCGGCGTGACCATTTGCACCAATGCCAGACCCGGCTCCTCGAGCGCCGCCTTCAGATCACCGCTTTCCTCATAGGGAAGGTCGGGAACGATGAACCCGGCCACCCCCGCCCGGGCCGCATCGCGCGGCAGTCGGTCAAGGCCGTACGCCAGCAGTGGGTTCAAATAACTCATCAACAAAATCGGCACACGCGGCGCAGTCGCCGCACGCGACTCGGCCGCCTCACGCAGTTCCGCCAGAATCCACGGCAGCGTGACGCCGTCCGCCAACGCGGCGAAGCTCGCACGCTGGATGGTCGTGCCATCGGCCATCGGATCGCTGAACGGTACGCCGATCTCGACCACGTCGCATGCCGCCGCGACCGCCGCCAGGTTGTCCTTGAATGACTGACGACTCGGAAAGCCGGCGGTCAAATATCCGACCAGCGCCGGCGTGCCGCGCGCCACGGCGGCGCGGATGGCATTCGCGATCTGATCCCGCGGTTTCATGTTCATGCCGGGCCGCTCGCCGGCGCTGCGCTCGCCGGTCCGCCGCCGGCCAGCACGGTGCGCTGCAGAATCGGCATGTCCTTGTCGCCGCGTCCGGAGCAGCAGATCAAGATGCGCGCACCCGGATGCGCGGCCGCATAGCGCCGCGCGCCAAATAACGCATGCGCGGTTTCGATGGCAGGCAGGATGCCCTCGTACTGCGCGCATTCCTTGAGGGCATCGAGCGCCTCATCGTCGGTGGCCGACTCATACGCAACGCGCCCGGTTTTCATGAGGTGCGCATGCTCGGGGCCGACACCGGAATAATCGAGGCCCGCGGAGACGGAGTGCGTCTCGCGCACCTGGCCGAAGGGATCCTGGAGGATCAGCGTATAGCTGCCCTGCAGCACGCCGGGCGTTCCCAAGGTCAGCGATGCGGCATTGTCGCCGAGCCCAGCGCCACGGCCGCCGGCCTCGACGCCGAGCAGCGCCACGCCCGCATCGTCGACGAATGGGTGGAACATGCCGATGGCGTTCGACCCGCCGCCGACGCACGCGATCGCCACGTCCGGCAGCGCGCCCGCCGATTCCAGCATCTGCGCCCGGGCCTCGCGGCCGATGACCGACTGCAACTCCCGGACCAGGTAGGGATAGGGATGCGGCCCCACCGCCGATCCGAGCGAATAATAGGTCCCGTCGGGATCGGACACCCAATCGCGCAGCGCCTCGTCGATGGCGGCCCGCAGGGTCGCATCGCCGGCCGTGACCGGCACCACCGTCGCACCCATTAACTGCATGCGCCCCACGTTGGGCGCCTGACGCTCGACGTCCACGGCTCCCATGTAAACCACGCAGGGCATGCCGAGTCTCGCGGCGGCCGCGGCACTCGCCACGCCATGCTGACCGGCACCGGTCTCGGCGATGATGCGTTTCGCGCCCAGGCGTTTGGCCAGCAAGGTCTGGCCCACCGCATTGTTGATCTTGTGCGCGCCCGTGTGCGCGAGGTCCTCGCGCTTGAACCAAACTTGGGCTCCCCAACGCCGGCTCAAGGTGGGCGCGAAGGACAGCGCCGTCGGGCGTCCCACCCAGCTCTTGAGTTCCTGCGTGAACTCAGCCTGAAAATCCGCGCTCTTCAGGAAGCGCGCGACGCCGGCCTCGAGACGGTCGAGTGCCGGCACCAACGTCTCCGGCACATAGCGGCCGCCGAACGCCCCATAGCGACCCTTCGCGTCCGGGAAAGGCGTGGACGGCACGCCGCCGGCGCGCAGCAAAGAATTCATCGGCCACACCCCCCTTTCATCGTCGAACCTCCAA
>Ga0116231_10006238_pt1 | contig 22901 bp, 37 predicted proteins | sample S1TSphgellanicum_2_FD_89695 | JGI IMG/M metagenome (GOLD analysis project Ga0116231, IMG submission 89695) | Host-associated microbial communities from peat moss isolated from Minnesota, USA - S1T2_Fd - Sphagnum magellanicum MG | ecosystem: Host-associated > Plants > Peat moss > Unclassified...
CGATAGTTTGAGTATTGATGCCGTTCTGTCATCTGGTTGGGGTTCAACCAATGTCTGTCGCCTTAAGATGATTATGGGCAACAGAGGTCAGTTCAATGGTAGGCACAGTTTGTTGGGTTATCCAGCCACCAGTGTAGGTATAGCCTGCTACAGTGAATCCAATGGAACAGTCAGTGTTTATGCCAAATTCTTGTCTGGTCAATACACTACTGCATCAATCAATGTACTTGAGTGCATAGAAGAAACGCTTTACCCAAATCCAACATCTATTACCTCACCAACAGGTACTTGTGTTTTGGATACTACAAACTTCAATGCATCTAACCCTGGTGCTAACACTCCACACATGTGGACTGATGGTGGTTCTGTAATCGGTTCTAACACTGGTACTGGAAACACTTACATCACTAGTCAGTACGTCGGTGGTGCAATGAACGTCACTAATGATATTCGCACTTGGCGAACAGGAACGACTGCCGGTGGTGTAGTCTATTTTGGTCAGTCAAGCCTTGGCACTTACCTATACTTTGATGGCACAACTTTTTATTTTGCCGGTGGTAACCTCAGTCTGAATGGTAACAACTTGCTCTGCGGAACTGTTGAAGCAGTCAATCTTTGGGGTGCCGTTCCAGGTGCAAATGTCACAGGCACAGTAGCCAGCGCAACACTTGCCAGCACGGTCACTACCACATCTTCGACATCCGGCACTTCTTACTCTGCTGCCTTTGTCAATGGCACCAGTGTGCTCTACTGCTCTGGTGTGAACATTCAGGCATCAACAGGCACACTGTCAGCCACCATCCTCAATGCCACATCTGATGCCAACCTGAAGGCCAACATCGAGACCATCAAGGACAGCAGTCACATCATCGCAGGATTGAATGGTGTGCGCTACCGTTGGAAGACCAACGGACTCCCATCAGCAGGTCTGATCGCACAGGATGTGATCAAGGTGCTGCCCGAAGCAGTCGCTGAGAGCAACACTGGTGAGTTGTCACTGAACTACAACGCAATCATCGGTGTGCTGGTGGAAGAGGTCAAAGCTCTTAGGGCTGAAGTAAACATTCTTAAGGCACTGACGCGATGACTGTAAGCATTCAGGCCAATGGTGTTGATCTGTCCAACAAGTTCGCTGCCTACGTCAGTGGTGGCAACGTCGGCACAGTCACTGCTCAGACAACTACCCACATAGAACATTCTGGTGCTGATCTCAACACACTCTTCACTGCTCTGACCTATGGCTCCGCTCAAAGTGCTGCCACAGGGGTGCAATCAGGTGGTACTGACCTCAAGAACAAGTTCGCTGCACTGGGCACCTGTGCTTTTACCAGCACCTATAACGTCGCTGGGTCCTACACTGAGACCATTCCAACTGGCGTCACTTCAATGATCGTGGAAGTGTGGGGTGGTGGTGGTGGTGGCTCTGGAGGAACAGGCTCTGGTTGCGGAGCCAATCCTGGCTCTGGTGGTGGCTCTGGTGGTTGGGCCAAGAGCATCATTACCCTGTCTGGTGCGGCTGGTAAAACAATGGCCATCGTGGTTGGTGCGGCTGGAACAGCAGGTGCAACCAATGGTGGTAGAGGTGGTAATGCAGCCTCATCAACAGTCTCTTCAGGCACATTCACGATCACCACGATGACTGGTGGTGGTGGGTTTGGTGGCTCAACAGCATCTGGTGGTGCTGGTGGCACAGCCTCTGGTGGCTCTAGCAGCACTGCAACAGGCAATGCTGGCACCTATCAGGGTGGTGCATCAGGTGGTGGTGCTGGTGTGGTTGGCACCTATGCCACAGGCAACCCTGGTGGTGGAGGTGGTGGTTCAGGTAGCACTCGTGCTGGATCTGCTGGTGGTACAGGCAAAGTCAACATCCACTACATCGCATAGGTGTGCTGATGATCCACCAACTCCACATCAATGATCACCGTGGCTATGGTGTCCAGTACACCTTCAGACAGGCTGGCTTGGGCATTCCAATGCACAGCCACGAGCCTGAGCTTGCCCACAATGTTGAGGTGGTGGCTGGGTCAGTCTTGATCACTCAAGGAACAAACGAGCAAGTGTTCAGAGCCGGTGAAACAGTAGCCATAGACTGGGCCAACCCGCACCAGATTGAGGCTCTAGAGCCGGATACGGTTGTCAGGAACTGGTGTTTGAATGGGATGCCTGAAGGGTATGACACACTTCCACCAGAAGAATTGGAATGGGAAAAAGATATACCGACCTGGCACTTAATAAATAACTAAACCGCTCAGAGCTAACTATTAATGAAAGTCGTAATCAATAATCAAACTCCGGAATTTAAGTTAGTCGCGGCTACAGGCCCAAATAGCGGCAACACAGGCGAGCCTGGTGCAACAGGAGCCACTGGATCTACCGGTGCTACCGGATTAACAGGATCAACAGGAATACAAGGTTCTACCGGTGTGACTGGAAACACCGGTTCTACAGGTGCAACCGGAACAACTGGTGCCACTGGAATTAACGGAGCAACAGGTTCAACCGGTATTACTGGTCCATCAGGTTCTACTGGAGCCACAGGTGTTGCTGGAATTAACGGAGCAACAGGTTCCACTGGTATAGCTGGCCCTACAGGACCTACTGGATCAACAGGTTCATCAGGAACAGCTGGATCTACAGGCGCAACTGGTGCAACCGGAACAACTGGACCTACTGGACCTACAGGATCTCAAGGTTCAACTGGTGCAACCGGAACTGGTGGTGCAGCTGGATCTACAGGCGCAACGGGTGTTCACGGTATAATTGCACTCTTAGCAAATGATGTTGTTGTCATTCAAAATGCTAATGCTAATTTTCAAAATACTGCTACGATCAACGTTACAATTACTGCAAATGGTACAACAGAAGCTAACATAGCATTTGCTGTTAACACATCTTCAGTCGGTGGAGCATATCAAGCTGACGTATTAGCTAATGGTCATCTTATTTTAGCTAATGCGAATCTTAACTTTAACAATACTGCAACAATCAATGTTAATGTTACTGCTAATGGAACAACACAAGCAAACATTGCATACAGTATTAATTCAAGCTCTATATCTACGGGTCCACAAGGTGCGACCGGTGCAACAGGTACAGCTGGTCCGTCAGGTTCACAGGGTTCAACTGGTGCAACCGGTGCTGGATCAACAGGTGCTACAGGATTAACTGGTCCAACAGGTCCGACCGGACCAACAGGCTCACAAGGTTCAACAGGTTCTACTGGTGCTACTGGAACAGTTGGTCCTACTGGAACTCAAGGATCAACTGGCGCGACTGGAACAGCCGGTCCTACTGGCTCACAAGGTTCAACAGGTTCCACAGGATTAACTGGTCCAACAGGATCTCAAGGTTCTACTGGATCTACGGGTGCTACAGGTACAGCAGGTCCAACAGGAACTCAAGGATCAACAGGTGCAACTGGAACAGCAGGAACACAGGGTTCTACTGGTGCTACCGGAACAGGTGGACCAACAGGTCCCACAGGCCCTACGGGTCTTACTGGACCGACTGGAGCAACAGGTTCATCTGGTGTAGGTTCTACTGGTGCTACAGGTATTGGATCAACAGGTGCAACTGGTGCTTCAGGTCCTACTGGTGCAACTGGTCCATCCGGTGGCGGTGGTAGTGCGGCAGGTGCTAACACACAAATTCAATATTATTTGGGTGGTGCATTAGCCGCAAATGCTAATCTTGCTTACAATGCAATAACAAATATTTTTAATACGTCGCCAACCACGATCATTGGTAACGGATTACTTGGTGCTCAGTTAACGATACAGGGTGTCAACCCAACTAATAGTGGTGCTGATGAACCGTTGTATATGACATTCCAGGGTTCTGATGGAGTAACGAGAGCCTACACCGGTATGTACATCAGTGGCCAAAACACCTATGGTGTAGTTATCAATGGTAGTGATGCTCGTTTTATTCTAGACATTAACGGCACCGGACAACTAATTGCTTATCCTAATTATATTAATATTTCTGCTAACCTAGACATACAACCTAGTTATTCAGTCAATGTTTCAAACGCTGGTATAAGATTTAGTGATAACACAGTACAAACAACAGCAGCGACTGGTGGTGGCTCTTCCACTGTTATTAATAGCACAAGTAATACAGCTACAGCCGGTCAAACTAATTTCACACTGACTGCTAATGTTAGCTCTGCAAGCTACGTCATCGTCACTGTTAATGGTTTGGTACAAGTTCCTACGACTCATTATAGCATTGTTAATAATGCGCTCACATTTGTTACAGCATTAAATGCTGGAGACGTAGTCGAATCAAGAGAATTCGTTTCATCTAACATTGCTGTGACTCAAGCTCCAGCAGTCTATACCAAGAATTTGGTCCTAAATAGTCTTATATTCGGATAAAAATTAATGACAACACCAAATAGATATCTAGTCCCTTCTGTCGGAACTACCCCTAATAATGTGGGTATTCTTTCTGGAAATACAGTAGCTTTAATAGCAGGTTCAGTCTGTAACAAGACAGCTAACAGTGTGCTCGCGAGTGTTTGGGCAAACACCGGATCTATTGCTAACACCTATTATATGAACAATGTAATTGTTTCTCCTAATAGTACAGTCACCATTTTTGGTGAACCACAAAAGCAGTTCTTATTAACTGGTGATGCTTTGTACGTCAGCTGCAATGTAAATGGTGGCTTCGATTTTATTCTATCAACAGCTGAGGGCTTCTAATGTCAGTTATTGGTTCTAATGCACCGGCACAAGATGCCGTTTTACTTCTTAGTTTAACGACATCTGGTAATACTTCTAATGCATCTAATGCAGATTTTGGTTCACCTATTGATACCAATGGTCAAGGTTTTATCGTTTGGGAAGTTTCAGGAAATTCTGCATACCAAATTATGATCGAAGGATCTCATGATCAATATTATTGGTCTACTATTTGGTCTCTTCCTGTTTCAGAATTATCTCAAGTAGATACTATTAATCAAGCTGGTCATTATCATTTTGAAACATCTACTCGATATATTCGTTATAGAATATCTTATACAAATGGTCCTATTAATTTTACTTGTTATGGTCGTGCAGGTGGTGGCCCATCTGCCGCTGATCGTCTATCACAAGCATTGGATTCAACAAGCAACGTTGCACTTTCTGTTGCTGTTAACAATTTAAAGAAAGATGGCACAGGTGCATTATTTTTGTCAGATGCTGCTGGTCCATTTACGGCAACTCTAGAAAACGCATCAACAGTTCAAATCTACGATACAACTGGTTATAACAATATTGTTGTCCAACAAAATGGTGGTGGCTCTACAACTGTTGCCATCTCCAATGACGGTTCAAACTGGTATGCTGTTCAGGGTGTTAACCTTCAGACAGGTGCTATTGTTACTACGCTTGCTGCTAGTGCAATTATAGCTTTCTCATGTGCTGCTCGTTACATTAGATTTACTGGAACATCAACTTCTGGTCAAATCATAACCTATTTCCGTACAACAGATGATCCTGCTGTTATTGATACAATTAACTTGGCTGAAATCGGTGGTTCAGCTGTATCATCTACTTCAGCACAGTTAGGTATTAATATAGTAAATGCCGCAGGTACAACACTTGCTGCTGCTGTTGGTGGTGGTTCAGCCAAAAACTCAATTGGTGTCACACAATCAACTGCTATTGCTCAGGCTGATGTAAGTGCCGGTGCATTTAACGGTGCTGGTCGTGTTAACGGTACAGTTATTTCTTCTACACAGGGTGGTGGTAGCGTAATAAGTGCCGAATTCAACGTGTCAGCATTGACTCTTGGTTCAGCAACCGCAGTGTTTGCAATTCTACAAGAATCTTCAGGTGGTACCAATTTTACTGATATTTGGGTTTCTGATCCAATTACAACAACCGGTATTGTTCGTGTGCCAGCTATACCTATTCAAGGTCGTCGTCGTTGGGCAGTTCATTCTGCTGGTGGTACTTCAACCACTGTTACAGTGTCAGTATCTACTCTCGAACTTCCAACAGGAACATATCCATTTACTAGACAGTTCCGTGATTATTATTCTGCTACAAACCCATTTGCAACAGTAATCAATGGTACAACACAAACAGCTAGCTCTTTGGTCCTAACCACGTTAGGGTCTACAACTACATTATTCAATGTTGAAGGATGTTTAGCATATACATTTTTTGTAACTGTTACAGGTGGTGTGCCTTCCACAAATCCAGTTTTGACTATTCAGCTTTCACAGGACGGTACTAGCTGGGCTAATACTAGTTCTAATGTTACTCCAACGGCTGCTGGTACTTTCATGACGGCATTAAGCAATTTTCCTGCTAAGTACGCTCGATTAATCGTCTCAACTGCCTCATCAGGAGGCACTGCCTATACTCTTGGAAACGTTGGTGTATACGGAATAGACTAAATAAGATAACCATTTCGGAGATTATTAAAGATGTTAATTCAAAATCAGGTTGGACCAATCGCCACAACTCAGTCTATCTCTCCTGGTGTTTTATCACCAGTGCGTTCAGGTAACCTTGGTGATACAATTGTTTCCGAACTTCACGGGCGTTATTACGAAACAACTTATCGTAAGGCTAAATTTTCAGGTGCTGTTGCGCAGGTTACTACCTCAGCAGCACTTGCTACAACCGTCACAGGTTTGATTTTGACCAACCCATTGGGTTCAACAGTCAATTTGGTGTTGTCTAAGTTTGGATATGCATTTGATGTAGTATCTACGGGTCTTGCCGGTATTGGATTGGCATATGGTTATAACGGTTCAACAGCAGTCACCCAGACCACACCTATCACTCCAAAGAACAACTTTGTTGGCGGTCCATCAGGACAGGGTTTGTTGGCTTCTGCTGCGACAGTTCCAACTGCTAGCACTCTTCAGTACATTTTTGATGCTACTGCTACTGTCGCTATATCAACTATTATGATCCACGGTTTAGTTGATCTAGAAGGTTCAATTATTCTTCCACCGGGTGCATATGTCCAAACATACACCACAGTTGCATCTGGTGCCTCAGGTGGTTACTTTAGTTTTGCTTGGGAAGAAGTTCCAGTCTAACCGACTTGGTAGGTTAGACTATGCAACAGATTAGCAATGCTCAAATAAATCTAGTTAGTAGTAATGGGACGCTCCAGTTCAACAACGCAAACACGTTGACTGGAGTCGCAAATATTACTTACAACGTTGCAGCTAGCATGATGAGCGTAGATGCCAATGTGCGTGTTGCTAATTCAAATATGCTTTTATTTGGCGGTGCTCAAGCTAACGGTCAATCTAATTCAAGATTTGCCGTCACCTATAATGCAACAGCGGTTTCATTGGATTTCATGATCTATCCGAGCTAATTCATGACTAGCTACGTTAGACAATGTAAATTTTTTGATTATGGCAATCCAGGTGAACAAGCTTGGATATCAACTACATTACCTGAAGCTACTCTTCAGGGTTCTACTTTGCTTATATTTGGTGCTGTTTCTTTTTATGCAGGAACTCGCCCATCAGCAAATATCAATCCCACTCAGAATGATGGTTACCCTACCGGTGATGTTGTAAACGGGCAATATACAGAACTTCAGAACTTCGTAGATACTCAAAACGATTCATACCTAGCATTAGGTTTATACATTAAGCAGAATGCTAATGCTGTTCCTTCAGGTACAACATTCACTCAGAACTATACAGCCGGTGACGATTATATCGCTATGGCTGTCGTTGAAGTTGCCGGTGTATCTGCCAACAGTCTAATAACTTCTCAGAATGTTGTTCAGGTTAGTTTAGCATCAGGCACCAACAATATAACAACAGGAAATGCTGCTCTTGGTTCTAATCCCTGTATTGTAATAGGTTTGAGCGTAGGTGCTGCTAATCAGCTTGAACCTAATCCAGGCACTGCTGCAAATTCTCAAAACACTGGCTTTGGTTGGGGAAGTGCAAACTCTGCTTTAATCGAATCACAACACTTTACCAATCCTGGTTCTAATACGATTTATTTCTCTGCTCCGGGAACAGATGATTACATGACTGTAACCGTTGCTCTATCTGATAGTGTGACAGCAGCAGCGAATGTTTTTAGGATGTTCTCAAACGGTTCAATACAAGCGCACCTATTCTCACAAGGTCCATTGCCAGCTAATACAGCAATGCGTATGTATTCTAATAATACTCTTCACTCAGCTAATCTAGTAACAGGTTACCCGAACATAAAGCTCTATGCTAACGGCACCCTTCAATGTAATACGACGATTATAGTCTAAATAGACAAAACAGGAACTCTCATGGCTACCCAAACTTTATTCGTCACACAAGGTACAGATTTCAGTACTAGCATGGTGCTTTATAACGATTACGGCACTGCTATTAATGTTGCTAACTACACTTTCGCTGGTGCTGTACGTCAGAATCCTTATTCAAATTATCCATCTGCAAACCTTAAGATTACGGTAGTCGATGCTGCCAATGGCAATAGTATTATTAGTCTCGATGCTGCCAATACGGCTAATATGGGGATCGGTAGCTACATTTATTCTGTAGTGGCTAACACGGGAACCAACACAGCATTACTCCTTTCAGGAGACTTTATAGTTGGTCCTAGCGCATTGGTTACTCAACCACTTCCTGCAAATGTTACTAACCAGGTATTAGATGACACTTTCTACGCATTGTCAGGCCAGAACAGTTTCTATCTTTCATACACACCTGCCAATACATCGAACGTTACTATTATCTATAATAATGTAACGCTTCCTAACAACGTCAACGTCTACACAATCACTGGTCAAGTATTAATATTTGCCAACAGTGCTGCTCAAGGTGATGTTATCCAGGCAAAGGAAAACGTCTCTGTAGTTGTTCTTTAAGACCTAAATAAACGATTCATCAAGGAACTTAAATGTCACAAGAACAACCGTTTTTACAGCAAGTTCGTAACACTGCCAATGTGACTTTGGATGTGCTATTAACCAATCTATCTGCCAACATAGGCACGGCTTATGGGCAGGCTAATCTTGCTTATACTACTGCTAATGCCGCATACGCTCAAGCGAATGTAGGTGTTCTTATTGGTGAAGAAGCCTATGCCCAAGCAAATAGCGCATACGCTCAAGCAAACCTTGCATACACAGCAGGTAACAGCGGTATCAGTGCAGCAGCCACAGCTTTAACTGTTGCAGAAGCTGCTTATGGAACAGCCAACGCTGGTATTGCTTATTCTGGCGTAAGTGCAGGAACTTATGGTTCAGGTTCTCAAATTCCAGTAGTGACACTCGATTATCGTGGTCGTGTTACAAGCGCATATACAACATCATATAATCAATTCACTTCATCTGGTTCTGGTATTGTTCCAGCATCAGGTGGTGGAACAACTAATTTTCTTCGTGCAGATGGTACATGGAATGCTATCGCAGCTGTCTATTCAGCAACATTGGCAAGCAATGGTCACATGTATTTGGCATCCAGTGCAGGAAATATTCTGGTTCAATGGGCAGTTTACGGTGCTAATATTAACGGTGATGCAGGACCTTACAATTTTAGTTTTCCTGTTTCATTTTCTAATACACCATACTGTGTCGTTCCTATCACGAATGCTAAATTGGCATTTGGTTTAGCCTCAAGCAATTCAACCAGTTTTGGTGTTTATAGCTGTACCGGTGCCTCTACCTGTACTGAAGTATTTGTTCTTGCAATAGGACCAGCATAATGAAACCTACTTCAAGACAAGAACTCATACAATATTGTTTTCGTAGGCTTGGTCAAGGTGCCATTGATATCAATGTCACGGCAGAACAAGCAGATGATCGTATTGATGACACACTCGATTACTTCACTGAATTTCATTTTGATGGTGTTGAAAAGCAATACCTAAGTATGCTTGTGACCGCAAACGTCATGGCTAATCAATATTTCACAATGCCTAACAATGTATTCAATGTCACTCGTATTTTTCCATTGAACACTACATCTGTTGGTAACAGCCAAGACTTCAACATCTTCGACTTGAACTATCAGATTCGTTTGAATGAATTGTATGATTTCACTAGCGCCGACTACGTGTACTTCGAATTAGCTAATGAACACATTCGTACACTTGAAATGTTGTTTATTGGTGACGTTCCTATCCGTTACAATAGGAACACCAACATCTTATATACAGACTTGAACTGGGGACAGGGTACTGGTGGTCCTAACGCCGATGTGAGCATAGGTTCTTATGTTGTGGCTGAAGTCTATACATATCTACCGCAAGGTGATGGAAGATTTTGGGGAGACATCTGGTTAAAACAGTTCGCCACAGCCATGATCAAGCAACAGTGGGGAACTAACCTGAAGAAAACATCTTCAACTGCTGTATTGCCCGGTGGTATCACTGTCAATGGACAGCAGATTTACAATGAAGCGACTCAAGAAATTGCTGACCTAAAAGAAAACATCCGCAGTACATTTGAAGCTCCACCTCTTTGGGAAGTCGGTTAAGGTTAAAACTATATCATGGTAACCCGCACAATAATGAACAACTTCAACAGTGGCGCAGATCAGCGTCTCATGGAAGATTTATTTTGTGAATTCGTACAGACATGGGGCATCGATGTGGCCTATATCCCACGCGACAGCAGTGATCCTAATGGATTCGATTTGCTTTTTGGTGATGACCCAGTTAAAAAATTCACGAACAACTACACTATTGAATGTTACGTGCAATCAGTAGACAACTTTGAGGGTGGGGAGTTTTACAGTAAATTCGGCTTAATGGTAAAGAAACAAGCTAGATTTCTTATGCCTAATCGTGCATGGAAGCGTGAGGTTCAAGGTACTTATCTACGTCCACGTGAAGGTGATTTGTTGTGGTTATCTAATTTTGGTGCGCTATTTGAAATTAAGTATGTCGATGAAGAATACTTTTTCTACCCATTTGGAAAAGGTGTATCCGATCCAACAGCGCCAGAAACAAACTTTTATGCATTTTCATTGGTAGTCGAAAAATTTCGCTACAACGATGAAACTATTCAAACATCTGTTCCTGAAATATCAAATGCTGTAAACAGTATCATTGCTACATACGCTTTCAACATGGTCAATACTGGTTCAGGTATCTATAACGTTGGTGATATAGTTTATCAAACGAGCAACAACAATATTAATGGTCTACAAACAGCCAACGCAATTGTCACCAGTTGGGATGAACCTTCAGCCGTATTACAATTGAATACTATCAGCGGTCTGTTCTTACCTAATGTCAGCATATTTGATGCAAGCACTGGAGCAACATGGACAGTTAATAATTACAGTATGTTGACTAATACGAACAATCCATTCATGGATAATCCTGGTATCAATGAAGCGGCTAATACTATCTTAAATTTCAGTGAAACAAATCCTTTTGGTGATAGCTAATGTTTGGTAATAACCCGTATTATTTTCGTACAATTCGTAATTGTGTAGTCGCATTTGGTTCTTTATTCGACAACATGATCATGGTCAAGTACATCGATGGTGTGACCGAAAAGTCACGCATTGTTGTGCCATTGACTTATGAAGGCAAAGAAGATTTTATTACTCGTTTAATTGATAATCCTCGTTTGGCTAAACCTATTGAAATTTCATTACCTCGTGCATCATTTGCTATCACAAGCTACAACTATGCCCCTAATAGAAAGCTAAGCACATACAACAGTATTACTGTTCCTGGTGTTAATGGTGCGGCAGATCAACAGTATCAACCAGTCCCATGGGATCTAGGTTTCGAGCTATGCATTTATGTTCGCAACGTAGAAGATGGTACACAGTTAATCGAACAAATTCTTCCTGTATTCGTACCAAATTACACATTGACAATCAATTACGTTCCAGAATTGGGAATCTCACGCAACGTTCCATTGATGTTAAACAGTGTCACTTGTTCTAATGAATATGAAGGTGCTGCTCCAGATCAAGAGCGCACAATCATTTGGACACTTGGTTTTACAATGCAAGCTCAGTTGTTTGGCCCAATTACAACAGGCAATGTTATCACTCAAGTATCAACTAACTTCTTTATCGATACTCAGCTTGGTTCTAATGGCTTGGCTTCTGATGTTGAAATCTTCTTGTCTGATACAGCCGGTGGCAGCGGCAATTATCAGATCAACGAAATCGTTTATCAGGGTGCAAACCTTCCAGACGCCACAGCAACCGGTACTGTTTCTACATGGAATGCAACAGGAAATGTGTTGGTATTGGCTAATGTTTCTGGATCATTCTTAGCTAATGCAACAATCATTGGTGCCACAACCGGAGCTATATACTACGTAGGTTCTATTACACCAGATGTATTAATGGCTAATGTTACGATCACACCATTACCTGCCGGTGCAAACTCTAGCAACGCTTATGGTTTCGATACAGTGATCACGGAGTACCCAAAGACGGTTTAAAATTATGACAGATACAGATAGTCCACTTGCCTCAGCACTTGGAGTGATATTAGCAGCCGACCAAGTTAAGTCGGATATTGAATTGAAGAAAACAGTAGCTGCTAGCCTACCTCCTGAAACAAAAGCCAATAACGATGCAGAATTTGCTCGTGAAACCCTTTACGACATGATCAATAAAAGCAACGAGAGCATCGTAGAACTTATGCGCGTTGCTAAAGAGTCTATGTCTGCTCGTCATTATGAAGTCCTTGCTCAGATGATTAACGGCAATGCAATCATGGCCGATAAACTATTCAAGATTCATGCCGATCATCAAATTGTGCAGAACAATGCTATCAACCTTGCACGCAACAAAGGTGGTGCGGTCCCTGGTTCCAATGTTCACATCGATAAAGCAGTATTTGTAGGAACAACTAACGAACTTTTAGCCATGGTTCGTAGTGCTCAAGACAAACAAATTATTGAAATTGAATCAAAGCCAGCTGACGAAGAATAATGAAAGTTGTACCGATTATTCAAGTTGATGTTGATACATTCAAAGCCAACCCACGATTAAAGAAAGTTGGTCAGAATATTCCTTTAACCCAGGAGCAGCTTGAAGAGTACACCAAATGTGCTACTGATCCAGAATACTTTGCTGAAAATTACATTGAAATTGTTACTTCCGATGAAGGTGTAGCACCATTCAAATTGCGAGATTATCAACGCAAGATGATCCGCAAAATGCATAGAAACAATCGTGTCATTATGCGTGCTGCGAGACAGTCTGGTAAAACTGAAACATGTTCAGCCTATATTTTATGGTTTCTTCTATTCAACAAAGATCGTACATGCGCTATCTTGGCAAACAAGGAAGCGACCGCAACTGAAATCGTTGGTCGTGTGCAGGGTATGTACATGCGTGTGCCATTGTGGTTGCAACAGGGTGTGGATATTTGGAACACAACCAGTTTCCTATTAGAAAACGGTTCTCGTCTAATCAGTTCAGCTACCTCTTCTGATGCTATTAGAGGTTTTCGTATCGACATGCTTTATCTCGATGAATATGCCCACGTTGATAACAGTGTTGCCGAAGAATTCTTTACTTCTGTATATCCGACAATCTCTTCTGGTAAGAAATCTAAGGTAATCATATCTTCTACACCGAAGGGTATGAATCACTTTTATAAGATGTTTACTGACGCAGTTAACCACAGTAAGACTCGTTCACAGTTCAAACATATCACAGTCAAATGGGATCAAGTTCCAGGCCGCAACAAGTTGTGGATGGAAGATATGAAACTTCAGCTTGGAGAAGAAAAGTTCTCACAGGAACAGGAAGTCGAATTCATTGGTTCTGGTGGTACTTTAATCAGTTCGAAGGCTCTTAGGTGTTTAGCGTTCCAAGAACCTATTAAAGAAATGTTGGATCATAAACTTAAGATTTATGGCGACGTAATGAAAGGTCATAGGTACGTCGCTGTATGTGATGTTAGCCACGGCAAAGAATTAGATTTTAGTGCTATTAGTGTCATTGATGTAACTTCTATGCCTTATCGATTGGAGGCAACCTACCACTGTAATGATATTCCAGCGGAATTATATCCAAACGTTATTGCTCAAGTTGCACAGTACTACAACATGGCCTATGTTCTAGTCGAAAACAATGATATTGGTGCATTGGTATTAAAGATCTTGATTGATGATCTTGAATACGAAAACATCATTTACACCGAAGCAGATAAGATCTACAAGGATACATTAGTGTCCGCTAGAACAAATAAGGGTCCGGGTGTACGCACCAGCAACAAGACTAAGCGCCAGGGATGTAATACACTAAAACAATTGATCGAGCGTCAAGAGCTATTAATCCAAGACTTCGATGCTATTTCAGAACTATCCACATTTGTTATTAAGAAAAACAAAACCTATGCGGCTGACGAAGGTAAGTTCGATGATATCGTAATGACATTGGTCATGTTTGCATGGTTAACCTCTCAACAATACTTTAAGGATTTGACCAACGTCGATGCCCGTGGAAACCTATATGAGGCCGAACAGGAAGCGATACAGGCCGAGATTCCTGTTATGCCGATGGTCAGTGAGCCTGAGCTAGGCGTCAACAAATTCAAGCAGGATGGTGTCATTTGGGAAACCGTAGAAAACGACGGTGGTGACTATAAATGGAGCGGTTATAGCACTAACGGCTGGTAACCAATATGTTATAATACCCTCTGTTATAACAATCTTAACTATTAAAGAAACTCCTGATATAATCTCCCTGGAGGTAAATTATGAAGATTTGGAAACAAAACAAATGGTCTTATATTGGAGTCGTGATTGGCTCTGTACCTGGATTCTTTCTTGGTTGGCAATTTGGCGTTGTCAATTTCTTCGTTTGTTGTGCTGTTGTGACTTTAATTAATTGGTTGATTGAAAGATGAACAAACCAATTAATCCAGCATTAGCACGTATTCAACAGATCAAGTCTAAGGCAGGTTCTGGTGGTGGTTCTAGTTTTGATGATATTGAACCATTTATGAATCCGATTCTTGAACAAGCAGCCAAAGAAGTAGCTGCCGAGCGTACAACACCCGTTGAAGTGTTACCTCCGATTGAAGAAGATCCTGATGAATTGCGTGTAGCCATGCGTTTGGTTGCATTACAGGCCGAAGGTGTCGGTCCTGTTGCACCAACAAAGACAATTGTTTACACTGACACACGCGGTGCTATTGATCGCTTGAATGAATCACTCGAAAAGATGAAACCTAAGAGGGAATAAAGTGAATTTACCTTTTGTTATGGGAACCGAATTGACCGGTATTCATGTGAGTTATGATGAGGCTACTAGTGTCGCCACACATCGCAACATTGATTTTGATTGGTTTGAATTTGAAAGTAGGCGTGAAGCGAGCCTTAAAAATGTCAGAAATGATTTACGATTAGCTGCCTTAAAAATTCATGGCATTCATTACGACGACCATTGCCTAGAAATCTCTAGTAAGAAAATTTCTGACTTTGCTAGCTTGAAAAATTTCTGCATCAAGACACGTAAAATTATGCAGGATAATTTATTTTTCCCAAAGAATCCCACCACTGTTTGTGGTGGTGCCCATGTTCATGTCGGAATTAAAGACATGAAAATCAAGTATGAGATTGCTCGTGATTTGGTCATGCGTCCGTATTTACCTTGGGTATTTGGTGAACCTGATGAAGAAGGCGCTATGGATGTGTTAATCAACAAAAAGGAAGAATTTGAAGATTATGCTATTCGTGTGGCTAGCAACCAGCCCTGTTACGGTAGTTATAGTGCCAGGTTTTTATCAGCTTTGATGTTGCCGTTTAACCCTGAAACCAACTACAACAATCTTAGTGACTCGATTGGTAAGGAGACAATGTTTCGATTATCAGAAGGATACAACACGCTTGAAATTAGATTCATGGAAATGACAGAGACATGGGAAGAGCACGAATTACAGTTGAATTTTATTTCCCATTACATTGATTGGATGTTGATGAGAATTCTTACTAATCGTACTACACACATCAAGCTTATAACTAATAGAGAAATGCAGAAGATTGAACCGAAGGTCTGCGCTGATTTATTCAACGAACTGTGTTATGATATTGGTCTTAATCCTGATGATTATGCTCCATTTATTAAAAGAAATCTGTATCCACGCTGGCAGGATGGGAGAAAGAGACGATGAGTTTTATTACTGTTACAGTCGATTGGTCAGTCGGTATTTGGAATGCACATACACCGGCAGTATTTCTAATCGGATATGCGTTGCCATTTGTTATCAATACATTTGAATTTTCATTGAGAACTATCAAAGAGTATCGAGAAGATTTGCGTAGTAGAGCCGAAGCTATTGAGTACCCAAAGTCACATTTTTATTATCCGCATTTGACTGTTGGACACATATTGGCACGCATTCTTGGAATCGTTACACCGTTCATCAGTTTCATTGTGATGATCGCAAACATGGATCGAGTGTTTGAATGGATCGGCAACATTTTCCGTTTCTTTGGTCGTCTATTTGATATTCCATTGGTGCCTAAGAGATGAACGATGAAGAGGAATTTTTTGAAATCATAGACAGTCATCCGATGACTGATAATGAAGCATCCGAACGATTCTCTAAATGTAACCCGCGTCTGTTACCTCTTTATGAACAATGGAATACAGCCGCAGCAAAATTACATTCTGAATATTGGGCATGGTCCAAAGATTATGATGAATATTTGGATACATTTTTAAAGTTAGCTGACGATCTTGGAATGCCATACGAAAAAAAATGGACGGCAGACACTCGCAAGAGATTAGTTGATTTAGAAAAGTATTTTTTAGAAATTGCTACGGTTTGGTCATGAGGATAAAATGAGCAAAGACAATCCATTTGACGACGAAGAAGAATTCATCGAACAGATCAATGAGCATGCTATTCCTCAAGAGGAAGAAATAATCAAAGAAACGATAGACGTTAATGCCATGCTTGTTGATGTCAATAAAGAAATTAAGAAATATTATGATCATCAGAGTCTCGCACAGATCACAGTATCATTTGAATTTGTGGATCACAGAGGCTATTCATATTGGGTTAATAGACAATACATGAAGAGGGTTCGTTAATTATGAAATCACTTACATTCAATAAAAATTCTTGGCATTATTGGTTTGTCAACAAAACTACCAGCTATTTTGAACTCAATGATGAATACGACATTTGTTCTTACACCCGTGCATTCATTGGTGGTGTATTCATTTCATTGTTCATGTTTTATTTTGGTGCCATATTTTCTGCATTTATTCTTTGTGCTTTGGCCTATTTACTTTCCTTAGTATTTCATTGGCACTTACCTGAAGTGATTAGAGGGTTTGGCATCAGTGGAGTTATTCTTGGTGGCATATTGCTAACAGCATTTAGTCTTGTGAAATTCTTTATCCATAAACCTAAAGGAACTGAACCGGGTCCGATTAAGCAGATGTACCGCAGCTGGAAGGATAAGACTTGCAACAGGATTGAATTCCAATGAAACCTCACGTAGCTAAACTTGCTGCTCAAATGCTTGAAGAGTATTCGAATAGACTCGGCAATGATGGCTGCAATGATATGTGGCTACCTGACACACCTGAAAACCGTCAGTTCCTCCTTGACCTTGCAAAGTGGAATGGTGAGGACTTGGAAGAGGAAGCAGTCATTCGTCCATCAAAGTATGGACTTGGTGTCTATCATGGCAACTCTGGTGTTGCTGCTTACCTTGCATATTTGTTGAAGAAAGAAAGTATATGAAAACAAAGAGTCCATTGACTAACTTAAAAAGTTGGAAAAACCTTTCGAGCAAAGATAAGGAAGAGATTAAGAAATTCGAAGCGTTTTTGCATCTTATAAGTACTCCAAGAGAGTTTGGTACAACTGTATACGACCATTGGAACAATTCATATGAAAGAATCTACGGAAAAAAGCGACGCCGACGAATTCTTAGAAATTCTATCTGGTGAGCCAGACATCGATGCTGTCACGGATCAAGTACAACAGATTTGGCTCAGAGGCGCATTAGGTGGTGACGATTATGAAGATGTTCTAAAGGCAATTAAAAGTTATCTGCAAGGCGTTTATGGTGATGATGCCTCAATCGTTATAGTCACAGACGATATGACCGGTAATCACACGTTTGAAATCGAGTATGGCGCATACGATTAATCTATGCAGTTTATTATGTAATCTTATTACAATCATTGACTTAACAATAATTAATCTAGTCAAAAGGTGAATTGAATGCAACTACCAAAGATCACTGTGCTATTCCGCAGCACATTCATACCGACCGGAGCAACCTATATCGGAATACATGACACGACTGATTTAAGTTTCGGTAATGAGGGTTTTACAGATCCTTATATTGGTAACGGTGTAAAGCTAATTGAACTGGCCAAACAGTCAGGTAACCGTCGCAGTCTTTGGAATGTGCAAGCCATTCGAGTCGGTACACGTAAAGAATGTGAAGAACAATTAAGGCGTATGTTAGATAATCTAGACTACACGAATCCAAAGGTGCTCAACGCTGTAGGCAGTTGGCCTAAGGGTGTGCCTCAGAGTGCAGAACACAAAGAAAAACGCTCTCAAGCCATGTCCGTGGCTTCTATTGGCAATACGAATTCTGTCGGTCGAAGGGATGGTGGAATTGATATTGAGATGCCGGTAGGTCAAAAACTTAAATGGTTTCATTCACCTGACAATACAGAACAAAAGATGATTGTCTGTGACGAGAACGATAAGCCAATTAAGGAACAATACAATGGTTGGGTATTAGGTAAAATGCATCGCAATCCGCATGTGCAGCGACGCCTAGATGAAATCAAGCAAGAGAAAAAGACCGAGGAAGAATCCGAAGATTAACGAGGAAACAATAGAATCAATGTTGAGCATCCACCGAATGCCAACATGATTCCAATGGCCATCAGAATTTTACTCAATCTTTTGTTATCTACCTCAAGTCCACCAACAAAAATAAGAAAACCGCACAGCATTCCCAGACTGTAGATCGACATGGCGAATGCTGTGTTACTCATTATAACAAGCTCACGCATATTTCATGAATCTCTTCTAAAAGAGATTCAATAGCTCTAACTCTATCTAAATGTTGAGAGCGAGCCAACTCATACGTTTCAAAGCCAATGGTTTGATAGTCGCGACCATGTGGTGTCATACGCATCAGAGCCTTTTGAGCTTCAATCAGGGCATCGTAAACTTCACGACATTGCATTTGCAATTCGCTTCTCGATGTGCCGTTGATGTTAATCTGAGGCACAGCCAACACTTGACGCTTTTTAGTAATCATTTCGATTCAACCATGACAAGAGATTCAATATTGAATTCTGTTTCAATCAAATACTTCGAACGTTTCGCATGCTCAATGTCAGTGAACTCGAATGCAAGATGAATATCCTTGCTAAATGTAACTGACTCCTGTTCATCATCATCAGGATCGGATGTAACCCATTTGCCACCGACAGCGCCAGGAACATAAACACGAATCGTCTCAGTGACAGATACTTCATCCGGCAGCGACTCAGTTGTTTCCTTGTCCTCATAATCGATATCACCATAGTCAATAGACTCGTTCATGTTTACTCCTTATCCAATCACGTTGAAATGAAAATGTACACCAGCACGTATAGCTGCCTCACCGACGAAAACAGGAAAATAACGAGTGGTATACGTTATCTCATCCTTCTCGGTCATGATGAAATAGCGTAGATTCTGTTCGCCAAACTTCGCTTCAGCTGCCTTGATTGCATTGGCTTCAGATGCGTAAGTCTTATTGGCAACGATTCTAAATGCGGGCATTTCTTTCTCCTATTTCATCGCGTCTATGAAAGACTGACATTCTACCATGTCTTTGGCTTCTTTCAAACCAAAGCCTGTAATAGAACGAACTTCTTTAATTCGAGAAACCTTCAGTTCCTCCGGAATACTCCTGATACGCTTAATCTGTTCGGCAGTAAAAATCCAACTCCTATTATTATTCGTATCTGTAACTGAAATGGCTGACATGTAATTACCGGCAAGTTTTTCGAACGTGTCGGGATGCTCTGCAATCATCTTGAGAGCAATGTCAACCAATTGTTCGTCTTTTGCAGTACGAATGAAATTGTAAATATCATAGTTCATTTGTTGACTCCTTCTTAGGGATATTCGGAAGAAAATTCGGATGCGAATCCAAGAAGCTTTGAGCAGCCGCCTTCGCATCAGCCACGTTACTAAATCGAGCCTTAAGACAACGCCACACAAAAGCCGTACCGTTTTTCGTGCGAGTACCGGTATTATGAGCAGTCCAATCTGCGACCCAGACACTAATGACAGGTGGCGTACCATCGAAAGTAGGTTCACCCTTAGCAAGCTTTGCTGTGTAATCATGTTCACATCGAAGCAAAGCGACTGCCTCGTCATTGATCGTGCCACTAGGCCAACCGCGTCGCTCGAATGAACGATAGCGACCAGTCGGGGCCGGTTGAACTTTCCATTTGATTTTCATTGTCTTTTACTCCTATTTGCTATTGCTTGCCATCGAGAAAACCGCAATGCGTTTGCTTTATTGGCAGCTACAATTAATCGTTTAATAAACTCTTTTCGCTCGCGTGCTTCAGCAATATTAACGACGTTTTTCATGATGTTTCTTGCGATAAGCTACGATATCCTTGCCGACTTTTTCGTTTGGTACATCGAAAATATCAGCAACAAGAACAGCAGTAATTAACCATTGCACTTCATTAGCATCGAGAGCATCGCCGTCGCCCGCACTATCTTCATTTGCAACGAATTCAATAGCCTGTTTGTAGCTGGCACGTTTCATTTCTGAACCTCCAGCGAGGGAAACCAGTTACCATAGCTGCTATTAAAACAGTAAGTTAAAGTCACGCTGGTACCGACAGGAATGTAATTTCCTTGTGCATCTCGCGGCAGATCCAACAAGAAATACACAATTCCTACCGTGTCGATGTACTTGTGATAACGATCATACATGCCATGATAGACAGCTGTCTTAGTATTCATTGCCGAATCTCTGTGTGAACCTTGCCAGTGCGATCCTGGTAATACCAAAACCGAGACTTGGGTTTAACAGGAGTCACTGTCTCAGTCTTATCGACAGACTTAGACTTCTTGCTGAAGCTATCCTCAAGAGCCAACAAAAACAGGATCACGAGGATATCCGGAATGATTGAATAACCGTGCATTAGATTCTCTCCTTACGACAGCCCATGAAAAGAAGCGCGAAAACTAAGACCAGTAACCAATGCCCAGTCATTGCGCATCCTATGATAGCAACCAGCAATAAACAAGAGTTAGTCATTTATTCTACCTCCGTTTCGCGCTCTTCAATCGTGATGGTATCACCGACGCAGAGATTCTTGAACCAGCGAACAACATCCTGAGGCATGAGATATTCGCCACCGTGCATGCGCAACTCAACTCGATCCAATTCGCAATCGAGACTGTTTCGCAACACAGCTTCTTGAATGAGTTTGAATTGAGCCATGATTTCCTCCTAATTCGTTTACCTGATTAGATACATGCAGGTACCGTGCCAACTTCGAATTCTACAGCTAGCGGCCCAATAGAGCAATTTCAATTAGAGCATGGTCAATATGTGACGCAAAGTGTTAGTCACGATGTGACACAAATTGTCAGTTTGACCGCAAAATCCTTGTTTTAGGCACCTAATTGACTTGGCACAAGGATTGCATCTATCTTATTATCAGCAACTAAAGGAGAAACCAATGATTTACATGAATGACTATGATATCGATAATGCGTTTCATCGCGCTAGCCATGACAGCGTGAAACGTAAAGCGATCCGAATCCTTCTGAACCATAAGGATATCGTTGACAACAATTCGGATGGTTGGGCATATTGGAAAGCGCCGGTACAGGCAGCACAAAAACTTATGCAATTGATTAAGGGACCGAGTACTAGCCTACTCGAACTGACAGCGGCAGAAAAATCGCTCAAACTCGCACTGCGTCCTATTAAGTCGTTTTATACAAAGCACCCTCAATTGCCGCGACCGGGAGAGCTTGACGACTAATTGAAAGTGTGAAGTAGATCCTAGAAAGGGCCGCAGATGCGGCCCTTTTCTTTTGTCCGACAGTTAGATCCTACGAATAGATCGGATATCCTCCGATATTGCTTGCATTCAAAAATATTAATCATATGTGCGGTACCGTACAGAAACGGATACAGATATCTCTTAATGTGCAAGCGTATTTTGACTGAATCGATTTGAAATATTTTCAACTAACTTAAGGAGTACATATTATGTCTAAGTCAATCGTTACTGCGATGCTGTCGCAAAATAGTCAATATGTGGATGGCATGGGAAAGGTAATCCCTGCCGATATCCAAGGCAATCCAAGCAAGATTGCCGATATGGTAGGCGCATCATTTCAGGTAGAAAGGCGTCCGGTATTTTTCAAAAACCCTGACGGCACCTATTCTAAAGCGCCAGGGAGAGATGTGCTAGTCCGTCCGGATACCATTTTCTCCGCATTACAGACGGATCTAGCGGACTTCGATCTAAAGATTGCTTACGGTACGGCAATCAAGGGCGGCTCTTTAATCACAGTCTGTGCTGAATTGCCGAGTGAATACGATATCATCGTAGGCAAAAACGATTTAATGAAATCGTTTCTTGTAGTTAGCATGGACTACAATTCGAAGCATAAGAGCCGAGCTAGTAAAGGGCTAATTCGAACCGTGTCCGGAGCTACGCTCAGCACGAGCATCGATGAATCGACTGTGCCTGAAATCATGAAAAACATTAAGGCACAAATTAAAGATGAGGCGCAAACATTCAAACTACTATTTGATACCGAGATGCCAAACAAGGATATAACAAAATACTTTTCCAATGTGCTCGATGTAGATCCGGCAGATATCGGAAAAGTCAAGGCAGGATCAAAGCTAGTGAGTACTAAGACTGAGAACATATTGAAAGCTATTACTCAGTCTTATGTGAA
>Ga0116231_10006239_pt1 | contig 22900 bp, 16 predicted proteins | sample S1TSphgellanicum_2_FD_89695 | JGI IMG/M metagenome (GOLD analysis project Ga0116231, IMG submission 89695) | Host-associated microbial communities from peat moss isolated from Minnesota, USA - S1T2_Fd - Sphagnum magellanicum MG | ecosystem: Host-associated > Plants > Peat moss > Unclassified...
GTTTCCCTGGAAAAGTTTTACCGATTCTGTCTCTGCGCACACACCATACGTGTTAGCCGCTTTTGTACTTTAGGATGATCCATTTCAATCCACTTCTTTTCATCCGTCCATAGTTGGAAAAGTTTTACCGATTCTGTCTCTGCGCATACACCAGAAGTAAGTGTTAGCCGCTTTCTGTACTTTTGGACGATCCATTTCAATCCACTTCTTTTCATCCGTCCGTAGTTGGCTTTGACTAGTGTTGGGCGGTTCTTGCCTCTTAAGAAGAACCTCCGGTTCCAGTTCTTTAAGGAAATTTGGAACAACTTCTTGCTCTCTGGTTCCACAAAAATAAAACCCTGGATCCGGTTCTGGTTCAGTTCTCGAAAATAAAAACCGAATTCAGGTTTCAGTTCCACTTTTGGATCAGTAAATTAGACCCGGTTCCAGACCATTATTTCCCCATTTTTATTTTTATTTTCAAAAATTTAGGTTCTGGTTACAGAACTGAAGTCAATTAAAAAACCCAGTTCTAAAAATGATTCCAGTTTGATTGTGGATAACGGAACGGAAATCGATGATTTGAACCAGCCAAACAAACCAGGTAAACGCCCTGCCCCCAATGATACCCTGTGGTTATTCCAGTTTGGAAATGGCCCTGCTCAAAGGGTTTATTCTTTCAGAATTTATTTGATCGGTACATCCTGATGTATTGTTTCAAGATTTTGAACAATCCCAAAGATTATGAAATCATAAAACTATTATCATTCCACAAAGTTTGCATATGTAGCATAGAAAGAGGTACTAGTGTCAAGGCGAGTGAAGGATATTACAAATTTCTTACCTGTATTAAAATTCATCAAAGTTTGGATCCACTAGTTTCAGAAGATTTGAAATATACAAAACCATTCTTCTTTTGCAATAAAAACTTCAGCAAAAATTTGGGATCTCACATTTGCAAAAGGGTCAAAAGGATGGACACATCATTTTGCTGCATTAAAAGTCATTCGATTTTGGACAAACAAAGAGAGAGAGAGAGAGAGTCCAGTGTGCAAATCCTAGGAAATTAGGGTTGCACATTCCATGCAAACTTCTCATTAGCGTTGGTTTTACCTGGATAGCTTTTTTTGGCCAAAGGGTAAAGGCACTAAATAAAAGGAGATGCATATATTTAAAAAACACAATTATAGATACTTCTAAGTTCTCTCTCTCAAATTGTGATTTATAGTTGTGAATAATTCCACACAATTCATCATCTACCTACCTGAAAAAACCTTCAAAATCCTTTTTTATGTTGGAATGGTTTCTAGAGTGGTCATTATACATATTTGGCGTTTTCTAATTCTAAATCATTAAGTGCTTCTTTGAAAGCAATTTCATAAAAAGAAAAAATGTACTACAAAAGAACTGGGCTGCCTTGATCCTATATCTCATCCCACACTAAATAATGCCAAAGAAGGTGATGAAAAGTCAAAACCATATGTACTTGCATTGGAAATTTAACCCTCTTGCACTATGAAGAAAAGTTGTGTATTATCATGCCCAAGCCAACATCCATAAACATACTTTTGCAAAATGGTAGGGTTCATGGCAACAAAGACTCTTCACAAAGGAGCAAACATTCACTTGGCTTTCCAACTCCTCCATGCTAGAAGTAGCTCAGATCTTATGAAAAACTTATGAGTTTCAAGCACACTTATAAAACATAACTAGTAATTTAGAACTAGCTATAAGTTGTTATATGTACATAGTACTATAAAGAGTCTTGTCCAAAGTGTAATTTATTTAAAAACTAAATAAAAGTAATGTAAAATATCATGACATGGGTCATTGTATATTACAACACCTTTTATTCCAAAATGAGTTGCCAATGAGTTCACCACAAAATCCCCAAGAAGGCTCTCAAACGTGACCCTCAAGAAGGCCATTAGATGAAGACCTTTAGAAAAGGTCCATAAGTAGGCCCCTAAACAAAGACCCTTTAGTAGCCCCCTTAACAAAGACCCTTAAGTAGTCCCCTAAACCAAGACCCTTAAGTAGGTCCTTAGAAAAAGACCCTTAAGTAGGCCCTTATATAAAGACCATTTCTCCTGTACAAACGCTCTTAAGAAGCAAGCCTGTTCACAGCTACACACGTTCCACAGGGTCAAAATGGAGACGTGGAACTTTGTGTAAACCTATGCAAAAGCAAAAGTAGATAATGGAAAAGCTTGAATACTCTCTGTTGAACAATTTGTTGAAGCCACAGTGTCCCACAATTGTGGGGCAGATTGCTGTTGCAGGCATTTGTTGTTGCAAACTTTGTTGTTGCACCAATCAGGTGGGCAAAGAAAGTAGTAGTCTTGGGTACATTTGCACATGGTAGAGAAAGTTTACAAACAATAGTCTATTGTTGTTGCAGACTTTTTGCTTTTGCAGATTTTGATTGTTGTTGCATGATCAGGTGGGCAAAGAAGTAGCTTTCTCCGGAAGTTTGGGTTTTCGACGTTTCAAAGCTTCAAAAATGGCAGCAGTGGCAGTAGCTACAGTGGCCTCAGTTTCTTATGTCAGACCTGTGCACACAATGGCCATGGCTGTTGCTCTCAAGCTCCAAGATTCCATGCCTTCTTTGATGTACAAGTCTTGTCATGGTTCATCACCCAAAGGTGATTTGTGTTGTTTGGTTCACAACTCCAGAGCAACAGCCGTGGTGGGCAGTAAAGTGCAGAGTGATTCCTGGGCTGCACATGGAGTGTATGTGCGGGGTATCAGAAAGGCAGCAAATTGGACACATATGGAGGAGAAGGGCAAGAAGAAAGGGTCTGGAATGAGACCTCATTCCAGCCTGCGAGCTGCTGTTGTGGAGACTACCCAACCTTCCAAGGTAAAACACAATCTACCCATGAACCGAATTGTGAAAGAAAGAGGGAGAGTTTGATGTTGGTGTATGTTGTTCTTATCATGCTTAGGGCTGGCTGAATCTTCAGTAGAAATCTGGGTTTTTGGTGAGGAGAACTGGAAGCGAAACCCTACTTATGTTCTTGTTTCAACAGAAAATGGCTTGTTGTGTAGTAATGTCTGTGGTTCTCAGTTTCCTCATGGATGCTACAATTCCAGTTTCCAATTTGGAAATTGAGAGTTCAAGAGGAAGGAAAGCTTGATTCTATTTGACCTAAGATGCTCTCTGTGTTTGCTGAAAAGCTGGAATCCTTGGTGACACCGCCACCGCCACACTTGCAATTGTCTCATCATAATTCACCACTTTGTGATTTGTTGTACATGATGGAAGCAGCAATTTAAAACAGGGACATGGCAATGGTCTTATGAAGGCAACCAGTTAAACATTCATTATGTAGAGCATTCTAGGAGTGAGGGCCGTCCTTCAAAGACTTTATTGCTCCTGCCAAGTCTATCAGATGTGAGCACAACGGAAGAATGGCAGGCTGTAGCTGAAACTCTGGTAAAACAGTCTGGGTCTGACAATTGGCGAGCTGTGGTTGTCGATTGGCCGGGGCTAGGCCTCTCAGATCGACCTCCTATTGAGTATACCGTTGATGTACTTGAGAAGTTCTTGATCGATTTGGTGCTGGATGCAAATGGTCCTCTTGGTCTGACTTCAGGTTGTGAATGCTATGTTCCTCTATCTCCTTGGGTCACTGTGAACATTCATTTGGACCATACATGAACTTCACTGCTCTTGCCTTTGAGTTAATGTATAAGATTGCTGACATGTTTTAGGAGGGTTTAACTCATCCTTGGTGTCCACAGCTTGACGTGCTTGTGAGCTTTGTGAGTTTTGAACCTCAAGTGCAAGAAGGAATTAGGCTGGCACTTCTGTAACCACTAGCCTTTTACTCTAGTCACGGCTGCTGCTGCAAAAACCTCATCAAAACTCTCCAGCATTACAAACTCTGCAGGATCTGAATGTGTATCTGGTTTTGTGAACAGAGGATGTACCAGTGATCATAGGAGGGGGTCACGCAGCCACCATTGCAGCAAGGGCACTGAGCAAGGGTGCTATCAATGCACAGGCAATAGCAGCTGTTGCACCCACTTGGGCTGGGCCCCTCCCAATTGTATTTGGCCACAGCCCAACTATGGAGACACGGTAGGCATTAACTTCCAAGTTTCGCTACAAATTGGAGGTTAGGGGTGCTCTCCCAGCCATAGGCTCTTGTTCAATTACGGACCTGTTGAATCCAAGAGGTGTCTGAGTTGTGGGGGGTGCTACAGATATGGACTTTTGCGAGGAACACTGAGATCTCCTGGCATGGGATGGGCAATGTACAAGTATCTGGTTAGCAGTCCCAAAAACATACGTCTACAGTATCTCACACACGTATATGCGGATGCGGACAATGTGACAGCGGCAGTGGTTGAGAATCGAACACTGTTAACACAAAGAGAAGGTGCCCGATTTGCACCAGCTGCTTTTCTCACAGGCTTACTAGACCCCGTCCGGTCAAGGGAGGAATTTCTCTCTCTCTTTGCTGAGCTGGAGGGTAAGGTTCCTGTTCTTGTGCTTTCATCCGTGAAGAGCCCCCGGCGCTCACGGGCAGAGATGGAGGCTCTTCGTGGAGCCAAGGGGGTCACTAAGTTTGTGGAGATCCCGGGAGCTCTATTGCCACAGGAAGAATACCCAGATGATGTAGCAACCTTACTGATCACATTTCTCAATGAATTGTGAACGAATGTGATCAGTTGGGCAAATGTAAATCTCAGACCTTTCAAGTCAAGTGGTAGCGTACATACTTTTGGGTATGATCTATTCAATCAATCGGTGCTAAATTAATGCATACAATCCGCTGAATTGGAATCGGGAAAGTACAGCACTAGTGTCATGTGAAGATTGATAAGTTTGGAGTTTAGAGCAAAACTGTTACGAAGTTGATATTTGTACTATACAAGAGCTACATTCCTTAGTAGATCATATCCAGGAAAGAATTTTCTGCAATGCCAATGCAGGGTACTTGGGCTGTGTACTGGGGGCTTTGCTGCAAAGATCCTTTTCCTCTAGTAGGCATTTTTCTTGACTTTCATAAGTAAACTATCTCCAGAAAATTTTGCAATTCTGCTGTCATTTCTATGTCTCAGACGTTTGCTACTTCTTAAAATGTGAGTTTTATGGGATGAGGGTGCAATTGGTGTAGGAAAATAAGGGATCCACGACTTCAACAGTTCTGTCTCTCCATAGCTTCAAAGAAAAGGCAAAAGCTTCGGATTTATCTCCTTGGCTAGATTTTCTCTTTAGATAACTTTGTTCCTCATGTTATCTTTGATAGAAGGTTGGCAGATGATTTCTAGTTTCTGATCTTTCTGATTTCTCTGACTTCATTGTATTTAGGCATAGATTGTATTGGTGGGTGGTGTATAACTCAAAATATTTTTTCTTTGGAAGCAAACAAGGAATCAAACTCATGCAAGCTTTCTACACGCAAGATTCTTACATAGTACAGTGAATATGTTCCAAATGTTATTGCCCTGAAAAGTTAATGCCCCAAGAATTCTTATAATTCCTTCTGAAAATATATGTAACAGCAGTGGATGTGCTTAGGGAAAAGGGAAAAGGAAAGTTTATGCCCCAAGATTCTTGCAGTAGAAAGCTTGCATGAAGGGATTTTCACAACTATTTTTGCAAATCCAAATGTAGTAGATCTGTAGGTTTTTGCAAATCCAAATGTGATCATTAGCCTTTTTTCTTACCAATGAAATTTCAAACTTTCGCCAAATAGCAAAATTAAAATCAAAAATTTGAAAATGAAAGTGAGTTCTCAGGATTTCAATTTCCAGAAGTCCAGAAGAGTAAGTAAAAAAATGCCAGATTTCTATATTTGGTTTCAACAAGTAGTCAACAATATTAAAGGATGATTAAAGATTTTTTCTTCATATCTGGTTTGTAGCCAAATTTGTCTAAATCTTCCTATGGATGATTGCCAGTTTCGCTACCTCTTTCCATTGGATGATTACCGCATCACCAAATCCATAAATAAAACACTGCTGGCATTACATTTCTCTTCATCCAACATGTTTTTGAAAATCCACATTCACAATAGAATTGTGCTTGCTAAAATGACCAATACCATATATTTAGTACATGGCCAGCTTCAACACATTTCTATTGAATAATTAATTAAATTTGAAGATTCCATGCTGAAATTCAAATATTTCAAAAGATTCTCTATTTTCCTTCACAAATATTTTTCGTTGGAAAAAGTATTTTTTGAAAATTTCTAAATTTCTACAAAAATAATATAATTAATGTCAAAGCTGCCAAGGTACTATGGTACCCTTTATGAAATGCCAATGGATGTAAACAAATGATCAACAAAAAATGTAGGATTTCTTGTTTGTTTCCAAAGAAAATTAATAAATTGCTGCATAAAGCAAAGATGGGAGTCCGGCCTTTTAAAATTGATACATAATCTGATTGATTCCAAAATTGAAACCAAGTTACTCTGCACAGAAAATGCACACCAAGAAAGATTTGCAAACATAGCACAACCTAAACTCGAGTCAAAAACCTTATATATTTAATAAGACAAAGTCCTTCAAACTATTTTCTACCAAAAAGATTGGAAAAATATTTAAATATTGCAAAATATAATATAGACACGCACCTAGTCATATATCCATTCAATTGTGTCATGATCCAATATTTTGTCCTTTTTGTAACATAAGTTGGAAATCAACGTGCACCATAATACACTTAATACAAAACAAAACTAAAAATTAAGTAAAGGAGTTTAATACATTAGAGAAATCCATAAACCCACCTTGTCTTCACCCTATCTCTGGGCCTCATTTCACCCTCAAACCCCTCTTTCAATGGTATCAAGAAAGTAAGGAAATTTTAATAAATGTGCGTATGAAATGCTGAAACTCAGCACCTAATGCACAAGGTTCGAGAGTAATTATAGTAGTTGTACAGGTACGAGCAGTGAAAACAAATATCGTAGCCTTGGGTTAGGTTTGACATTAAATAAATATTAAACAATTTAAACAATTTTTTTAGAAAAATAAAGGTTGAAGCGCCGAAAAATGTGATAAATGCAATTTGGAACTAACAAAAACTATGATAAATGCTTGGGGAAGTGACAGATTTTTTGAAAATTTGAAGAAACTTGTAGGAGAAGCCTTGCGCAGGCAACCCTAAACCCCTGTTGTTTGCTACCCTGTTGCTTGCTTGCTACTTTAGACGCAGTCGTAGCAGCAAAATTTTATTTGAGTTTGATTCAATCAATGTTGCACAAACTTTTGTGTTTTAGTATGGTTCCAATTCTAGTTGTTGTTGCAACAAAATACTATAGTTTGAGCTACGGACAGTTGCTGGCTGAGTGGCTGGGTGGCTGTAGACAGAATTTTTCCTTGGAGTTCCAGTTGACGCGATGTGCTCATTTTGCAAATGATCGATATCTACAGCTGCTGCTGCTCACAATGACCATCATTTCAATCTCTAAGTCTTCCACGCCTCATCAATATAACGAGTCTCCAGCAGCAGTTGTGGCAACATGTCTTGTTGCCTAGTTCGAGAGTTCTGACAAGAAGTCGCAGCTGGAGACACAGTGCCCTACATCATCCTCTGACACTAGCTGTAGTAATACTACACCACAAATTTTTTCCACCGCCAGTACTACTATCCTTGTCCGCCCACAACTGCAACAATGCTGCTCTGGTGCTGATCAGTAGCAACAGCAGCCTGTTACCTCCTCTTCCTCCTCAATTGACAAAAGATTCATCAGGAGGAGGAGCCAAGTAATCTCGTCATTTGGTGCTGCTACAAAGAATGATGGTTCAATGTCCCAGAGTTTCTTAAAACTTGAACGCTCCTTACCTGAATGAAGAGCTACAACATCCAAATCTAGAAACAATATTGCAAGCAAAAACTTGTCTCCGTGCAATCTCTCAAACTACTCCAGGAATTATATTGGCAAAGTTAGTAGCTCCTAGGCTTACAGTAGTAGATGCTTCTACTAAACAACACATGGTGGTGAGACGGGAAGATGATCAAAAGGAGGAGGCGCCTGATCAGGGTGGTGAGGAGGAGGTGCCTCACTGCATAGTGGAAACACCACCTATAACAAGTGAGACCTTGATTGCTTCTGCCATCCTACTGCAGGATCAAACATCATGTGTTCCTCCTCCTCCTCAAACCGTCATCATAAAGCCAATATTACTTTTGTACAGATATGGTGATTGCAGCTGTTAAGGGGGTAGGATGAGTATGTGATTTTGCATGAACAAGGTAGTTAGGACTAATCAAGAAACTTTATGGGTTTGAATTTTGAATTTTTGTTGTTTTGATCATGATGATGTTACTTGGGATAGTTCAAAAGGTTAGAATTCTAGAGAAAATGGGTAAAAATCAAAATTATTTTGTAGCCAACATATGGTCTTTCATTTTAACCATTTCCCCTTATTTGCAAGAATGTCATGCTTTACACACAATTCAGTACACCCATACAATAACAATGCAATAAGGTGTAAAGTAAAACCCTCAACCCTTGAAATTCCCAAGATATGCTTCTACTAATAAGAGGAAAACAAAAGCGAAAATTGTTTTAGTTTCAATACATAACTTTATTTCAAGTTGAATATTACTATTGGGCGGTTCTCACTTTTTATGAAAACTATTAATTCCAATTTTGGGTTAAGGTCAAAAAATGTAACAATGAGCTAAAAAGGGCATCGGAGGTTAAACATAATCAGTCAAAATCAAACTTTTTTTTTATTACCATTAAATCATAGTATTGATAGCAAATTAGTCATTTTTCCTTCATATGAATGTTAAGGAACTTAGACTAAAAATTCATTTGATCCAATTTTAAGTTTTGGTTTTAATTTAGAACATTTGAAAATGTACACCTATTGCGTTAGATGAAGTCAATTTTGCAAAGGACTATCAAAAGGACTCATATAATAATAAAAAAATCATTGAAAAAAATATAAATGATAAGAACATATTATCAACACTCAAAAAACACTCATAATTTTAAAATTTTGAAATTCTAAAACTTTAATAATTCAAATAATATTTCAAAATTGCGTGAAAAATTCAAAGCTTCAAGATTTTTTTACTACATATAAATGGGTTATAATGTACATGATGTATTAATAAAAGTTGTAGCTTAGAATATAATAAAACTGACTTGAATGTGAAAATTTTATTTTTGGTGATGACTTAAAAGTTTGATCATTTTTCAAGATGAAACATTGAATCTGTAAGGAATTTACACACTTTTAAAATCTCACATTTATTCAATAATGACTAACAAAAAAAATGTGATGCATTGGGGTAAATTTTAATATTTTTTAGAACAAGTTATAAAAAATTCCATTCAAAAATTCATTTGCATGTAAAAGTTTGTTTTAAGAAAAAGGACTTACCATCATTTTGCAAAATAATCCTTTTGGTTCCTAGTTACAAGTTTTGACCCAGCAGGTTTTGAAAACCACCCAATTTTTTAAAAAAAGAATCCCCATTCTAAAAACCCTGTTAATTTTTGAAATTTAAAAAATAATTGATTAGGCGATTTTAGGGTCAACGAGTTCTCACAAAATTTTGAATTGTCGATTCTTAAGGATGGTTTATATATAGATAACCTTTTTTTTTGGTTTCTTTGTGTATCTTTTTTTATAATCAAAATTTGAAAATGACCTACGACAAGCTCCAATGGTTATTTTAAATTTTTTTCAAAAACTTCACCAGAAAAGTAGGGGAAAAAGACATTGTTCACCACTTTTAGACTATGTGCTTCTAGAAGTAATTAAAGTAAGGTAAATTGGCCCATCACCGAACATTAACATATCATCGAACGTTTTGGCAGATCTTTTTCAATTCTTTTCCATTTTGAGTGTTATAGGAGCACCTTCTCAAGCTTTAAAAATCATCTTTGAAATTCAAAGCCAAAGGAACAGCTAAAAGAGAGTAGTAAAGAAAATTCGTTTGTTCGAATTGTAAAATGCATTTTTTTCATTTTTTTTTCATTTTGACCCCTCCTACTTCACCAATGCATAACTTTCTCATTTTTTATTCAAATTGAACTATTTAAACTACTTTAAAATCTCCATCTTAAGCTTTACAAATCATTTTTTGTTCTAAAGGCAACAGAGTAATATTTAAGGATTTTTTGAATGATTCAAGAATAGGCTATGAACTATTTGTTGAGAGTTTTCTATAAAAATGACCCCCCTAATTTGAGGGCCCATAAATTTTTCGCATCTAGTCTATTTTTATTAATTTTTAGCACGATAGATGTGCAAAGAAGAGGGTTCCATCTATTCATGGACACCATAAAAAATGGGGCCCTCTTGCAAAAATGGTAAAAGACCCTACCTTAAACGTGTTATGACCAATTTTTCTACCCTAGTAGGATTTTTTAAAAACTTAGCTTTCTAACTATCATATAGTCAAACTTGGCTAACTCCTCATTTATTATGCCAACCACCTCCATAAAAGATAACTTTCATTTTTTGTAACTTAAATTTTTTACTTCTTGTTTATTTTTTATTGTTTATTTTTTATTTTTTACCATGAGAACCAGAGGCTTCTCTAAGTGTGAAAATTGGTCCAATTTTCAAAGTGGATGCCAAGTAAAAACCTAGGTATTTTTCATTGGGTAGTTTTTACCTCTAATGAGAACCTTTAATCCAGTTCTCATGGTAGTTTTCATAATCGATTCTCATTAGCGTGAAAATCAAACTAAAAATTGGCATTGGTTTTTAGTCGGCAAGTGAGAACCGCCCAACACTATTGAATACCCCAACACAATTAACACAAGAAAATTGAATGTTAATCACTTTATCCCACATAGATAGTTCAATGTTCAAATAAACCTTGACCCAAGACTTGCACATATTCCCAACAATTCCTTCATGTATTTGTTAAAGGTAGAAAATCTTTTTAAACTAGTTAGTCCTATGGGCCTCTTGGTAATTAGGTGTGTACTAGTGATAGACGTACTTAATATCTTTTAATTTATTTAGAAGGTAAAGTCATTAAGTTATTTAGCCCATGTGAATTGGTATTTGTCTACCAATCAACTAGGAGGGATTTGTAAAGAGATTAGGGTAAGGACCTACTTTTATGGGTGGAATGTGAATCTTGTGTGGTTTAAAGAAGAAGGGGATTAGAAGGATTTTGTTTATTTTGGTATGAGGAAATTTTGGAGGAAGGGTTATATGTATGAAAGCAATACAAAGGAATGTATGAAGGTTATGAAACTTGGTGTTTTGTTTTTCTTTTCTGTCTTCACTTCCCCTTTAAAATAATACTAGTTCATTTGAGTTTGATATAAAATATTGTAGCTCTTGTGTTAGTTTAGTTTCTTTTTTTCTTCCTTTAAAACTTATTTTTTGGAAATTAATAAATTATGTTGAAACCCTAAAACAACATATTAGAGTAGGAGTTATTCAATCACTTGATGTAGGTATAACAACCATAGGAATGGAAATGGTTGTTGCGCTCAACATAACTACTGTTAGAATGGGAATATTGATTGGATCTACAACAAAATTGGGAAGCGGATTAAGTGAAATTTTAGGAATAAGGAATTTGAATTGAAATTCGACATTACCAGTAGCTATTATTGGAGTTGTTGGCACACTTTATATGGTCATTACTACAAAAGTGGGGTGCACTTCATTAGCCTAAATCATTATGGGACCTTAAGAATGAAATAAATTCATTGCATTTTAGTGATTTCACCCTAGTTAAAGTTATTTCATTATAATATCACTATGTAAACATCGTGTTTTATTTAGTTAACATAATTCATTATTATAATTTACTGTAATAAATAGGTTTATTTCTATGTTGTTTTAAATACTTTATATATGTTACTTTATGATATACCCTATATTATTTTAGGCTACTTTAGTTATTATAACTTATACCCTACATTATTATAAGTTATTATAAATTATTTTATCCTAAGTATAATAATTTTAAATAATTTTAAATAAAATATAATGACCTAAAATAAAATAGCCTATAATAACCAATAATAGCCTATGACAAATAATTTAAAATAACCTACAGTAGAGTAACTACCAATAGCCTACAATAATATAGCTTAGAATATCCAACAATAACTTATAAGAGAATCACCACCAATAGTCGTAATATAACATAGAATAACCACCAATAGCCATTAATAAAATATTCACAATAGCCATTAATGTAATAACCATTAATAACCACTAATAGACACAAATAGTCATTAATAAAATAGCCACCAAAAGAATAACTACTAATAGCCATTAATAGAATAGCCACTAATAGTCATTAATAGAATAACCACTAATATCCATTAATAAAATAGCCACTAATAGCCATTAATAAAATATCTAGTAATAGCCCCAGTAGAATAGCTACCAAGAGTCATTAATAGAATAACCATTAATAGCCACCAATAGCCATATATTAGAATTGTTTAGAATTGCCAAAAATAATCTAGGGTGAAATAATTTACAATAGACAAAAGTAATTTAAGGTGAAATAGGTTAAAATAACCAAAAGTAACATAAAATAACCAAAAGTAACTTAGAATAACTAAAAGTAACTTAAGGTGAAATGGCCAAAAATAGCCAAAAGTATTTAAAAATAACCATAAATAATTGTAAATAATGTTGGTTGAAATAATTTAGATTAATGAAAAGTAACCTTATAATAATTGAAAGTAGCCTAGCATAGGTAGTATTATTATATTAACAAAAAAATTATTCATTTATTAAATTTTTTTTTTTCAAAAGAATGGTCATTGAAATGTTATTAAATAGTGATATTCAAAAAACAAATTGTTCAAATTATTTTACACTTTCAAAAAGAAATAAATGTAATTAAGTACAGTATTGAATTTTTTAAAAAAAAATTCAAATCATTTCATTTGGACAAAATTTTAATAAGATATGAATTTTCAAATTTTATGTTTTTGTAATGTTTAAAATGAAGTAGTTGATAAATAGAATGCAATGTAACATATTATCACAACAAGCGGGGTGGTTTGATGGTAAAGGTGTTTGTTTCCATTTTAAAGGTCAAGGGGTCAAACCTCACAAGTGGTTTATGTGTAGTCAACAATAATAAGTTGACCGAATATTCTCTTATCTAGTTTCTTAAAATAGGTGCTTAGGTTGATTATGTGGTTTACGTACCTAGGTTGGGTTTTTAACCTAACCTAAGTTGACACGTGTCAATAACTTGTAGGCTAAAAATCATGAAATTATCAATAATATTATATATTAAATAATTTAAATTTAATTAATTTCCATGTTGCCTAGTTAATTGACTAACAAATGAATGGCTTGGTAAATTTGTATTTCACTTGAAAATAACTTTGTTTCACTAGGTACTAATGAACCAATTCACTATTTATAACAATTAGTCCTCGTTCACTACAAGGTTAACCAATGTCACCATGGTAAAAATGTCCAAAATCACTCAAAATATAGTGAAACCCAGAGTGAATTAAGATGCATTTTGGTGTAGTGGGTGTTTATTAATTCGATAACAACTATTCATGTGAATAGGATTGTAGATCGACCATTAATGAGGTCAATGGTTGCTGGAAGATACAGAAATGTAGATGTCACAAATCCAAGAGGAAGATATTGAAAACCATTTGTTGTAATTAGACTAATTCTTGATAATAGAGATGGCCATTATGTTAGGCCAAATAGGGTAGCTCTTAATTATCCTAATTCAAAAAAGATGTGAATCCAGATGCTCACGTCAAAGTGTTCAATTCTATAATAAAAGCAAATGCAAAATCTTTTGAAAAGTATATCATCAATGCATTTAGCTATACATTAAGAGATACGACATTGAATTAAAGCCATAATTACATGTCAAAATTTTCTAAGTGTATTTTTTCGGAGCTTACACAAGCATTTTGCAAAGGTCATCAAAAGATTTAGAATGATAAGCAAATATATATGGAGCTAAAAAACATGAAGCAGGAGGAGATTAAGAGGGTGGAGGTTTACTATGAATGGATTCAGAAGTTGGCTCATGGTTTATAAGTACCAACCATAGATAGTTTTCTAACTATTGTGTTTAGAGTGGGTTTGCAATCATACCTCAAATTGTGACTTCAGAAATGAAGCAGTCAACACTACAACATAAGGAGGCAACAATGTTGTGTGAAAAAAGTATGACTACTTCAAAAGCAAGGAATGCATTGTTAATACCATAGAGTACCAAACAGGTAGCACCAACAAAAACACAAAGTAATATAAGGAAGACTAACAAACATTACACAAATTGTGGGATGTCAAATCACAATGTGGAGACATGCAGAAATAAGAAAAAGTTGACCACGATGGCAACCACAAAGGTAGCATAACCAAGTCAAAAAACATAGAAGACATCTTTATATGCATGTCACATTTGTGGTTTGAATGGACATAAAATGACAGATTGTCCAAAGTTTGTTAAAATGCAAAAAATGTTTCATGGGAAATATGTGATAATAACAGAATTTCAACTTGTTGCTAAAACACAAAAAATCATTGAAGATGTGATCCGGTGGATGTTAATGTTACCACAAGAAGCAAAATAACTGAAGAACAAGTGTTCAAGGATAAAGAGCCAAGAAAAACAAAGAGTGTTGTTGACTAAGAGAAAGAAAAGAGATTGAAGCATTCAATGGTGGAGACAATTCAACAAATTCATAAAACAAAAACCTAGACAGAAGGGCCATCCACATCTATGGAAGGATGGAACACAACCTAGCCAAGTATGTTAAATATTACTCCTATGGACGTAATAGAAGTAGTGAATTCACAAGGGAAATTGATCACAATAGAAGATATTTTTCTAAACATTGGTAAGCAGATGTTAGAAACGAGTTATACTTTGAACTTATGACAATTACTTAAAATAGCTCTTGAGCTAAAAAGATATATTTGACAGAAATTAAAACTAAACAAAATTCAAAATGTAAGTAAAGCAACCACAAAAAAAAAAGTTGGTTTTTTAGTATCAGAAGTAGGGAAAACTACTATAGCAATAAATAATCATATGGTAATTATCCAAGTACAAATTGAGAAGAATACAATAGAAGATGTGTTGTTGGATGGAGGTTCTTGAGCAAATATTATCACAAAATAGTTGAGATTGAGATTAGGGCCTCCAAAGTCTAAACTTGCACCATATAATATAAAGATGGTAGATCAAACACCCACAAAACTAGTGGGGTTGATAAGAGATCTGAAGATATATGTTCGTGGCATTCCTTACATAGTTAAATTTATTGTACTTCATAATAGTGTGGTAGATTTTACCTATTCCATGTTGTTGGGGAGACCATGGTTAAGGGATGTTAAAGTGGCACATGATTGGGGAAGTAACATTTTTACCATACAAGGGAATGGGACAGTCAGAATAATTACAGCTACTAAAAATTTGGGAGGTGAAGTTAGAAGACTAGAAATGTTATTATGCTATGATTATCAAAATGGCATCACATATGAAGAAAAATAATTTTTTTTTGTTACAAAGCCAATAATTATTACATTGTTTGTTTGATGGTAGGATGCAGATGTTTGCAATAGGTGGAAGTATCATCATTTTAGAAGCCCAATCCACTTTTACTACATTTTGTGTTTGGTTGTCCAATTCTCCACAAGTTCCAATTATGATGACTCAAAACACTAAAGTTTTGGGAAACCAAGATGAGTCTGTGATGGTATGAAGAAAGAAAAAGGTTTTAGAAGACAAAAAAACTTTGGATATGAAGGTTGGGTTGTCTTGATAGCACAAAGTTATGATAGGAATTATGGTTGATGTGAGTTTATATTGACATTATTGTGTGGATTGAATGGGGAGAGGAACTAAGGCAAAGAAATGCCAAGTAAAGCAAGTGAAGATAATGTTGGATCGACCTAACCGAAGTGCTAATGATAAACTACGACTATTGAATAAAAAATATCTATAGTAGGTGTATACAACACCATCTATTGTGCAATAGCAGATAGTCATTCATATGGTTCTGAAATCTCATGTTTGTTGTTCATTACATTGAACTGTACACCAAGGAAGTAGGGAGACTTAATTGGGTTCTTAATTTTTTGGCTTGTCATACATTAGTTATGGTAGCAAGACCTCCACACATGGATTTGAAAACAATAACATGGATATGTTGTGGATCAAAATTTAGGTGGGTGAAACAAGGCAACTCGAGAAAGAGGTACTGGTTGTACGATGAAAGTGTGAATAGGTCAACAAAGAAAAAGATACTAATATGTTTTCCAAGAGAATTGCAATGGTTGAGGTTGTAAACTAATGTCTAAATTGGGAACATGTGTTTGTGATTTGTGTTATGCAACCCACTATTGGACAAGATGACATTAAAGAATGTTGTATAGGTTGTGCCAATTGGCTTAAAATACCCATTGTGTGTTATTATATCTTGGTTACAGTTTATGGGGAGTTTATTAAGGTCAGTGTTCTTTGGTTGAAGCTAGAGTCATTATGTTAGGAGCTCCAACAGTAGAATAAAATACTTCTTGTAAACATCTTAACCTGCTTGTTGTGTCACATGGAGTGGTCATAAACTCTTTGAAGTGTAAATTACTTTGGGGTTGATTGTCTAGCAATGACTTCCTTAGTCAAATTGTGTTATGGTTCTAGTTTATTCCTTTTCAAAAGACACACGCAATTTGTAACTTTCTTTGCATGCTATAGTTGTGTTATTACTTTGGATAATGCTTTTAGAAATGTGACTGTGGGTCTGTTGTGATCCATTTCGCTTGAAAAGATGAGAACAAAAGGATTTTTATAGAAGAGCAGCAAAAGCGTCAAGAGCTTTCTACCAAATTTCACAATACAATCAAGGTCTATTCTAATAATCCTTGGAATTAAGTCAAAATTCATGTGTTGGATTAGCATCTAATGTTCAACATCTTGTAGTTCTATGTTCAAATTTTATTTTCTTGGTGGGGAATTTAATGGATCCAAGATATCACAAGCAAGTTGGAAGAGTAGTGGGATGAGCAATTGCAACAAATAAAAGAAAATGAGATGTATGGTAACACCACTATTTGCTACCTCTCAACTCAACATTGAATAGCCTAAGAATGCAAAGAAAAGTCTTGCTCATGAAGTAAAGTAAGGTTATAGATGTTTTAGTCATGTCATTTGGTTCAAGTCATGAGTCAAGTAGCATCTTATGTTCATAAATGTTTGTTGTGGGTTATTTCATAGCTAAGAACTAAGGCACTTGAATAACAACTTGTTGAGGTGAAATTGAAGTAGCAACATGAACTTTTTGCTTAGGAGGAAGCTAAGTCACATCTTTATATTGAACAAATGGCCTAGTTGCTCAAAACTAAACAAGATCTCTGATCTCAACTAGGCCTTTATGGGGAAAAGTTTGAGCAATTTTAGGTATGTCTCAACCTTCTATATGTCTTTTTCTGAAGTTGACACTATTGTCTTAAAAGGCTCATTGTCAACTGCTTCTTATAGTTCCTTCAACTTGCTCTTGAAGCATGTTTCCAATGGAATGTGTCATGTGGACATGATGATATTCACGGAAAGTGCCTGGTGATTCTTCTTCTTCTTCTTTTGCCTTTTTTGATCATAGCAACAGTTTTCATAGTTTTTTAATGACCACTTTCATCATGCTGCAAATCCTATTGTTGTTGGGCAAAAACATTTAAAGTAAGAGGAAGGAACATAACTACCAAAGTCCATTAGAAATGAACACAATGCAGGCAAGGCCGAACTTCAAATGGTTACAATGAAAAATCCTTCAAATTTCCATAATTATGAAGTAATGTCTGAAATCATGGCAATGGAGAAAAGTCTGATTGGTGATGCATTTGATTCAGATTAGTCTAATAAAAAGTTCTATTGTAAATGGAAATCATGTTAGTTTAACCAGCTTGATTTTGGAGATCATGAACTACAGCTACCAACAGATTATGTCACATCTATCTTTTCCAACTCTATCACTTGTACCATAACCAAAGGAAAAAATAAACATGATGAACATGACTTTGCTTCTTAAAAAACCTAGAGGATGACCTAATGGTGAGATTGCAAGTGGTGAACTAGTAGGGTGGATAATTCTAGCAATTTGTTGTTGACCATATAAGAGAAGATAAAATGGGCAGGTGAACTAACATCACAAGAAGGAAGTTGAAGATAAAGTAGAAGAGTGATTAGTGGTCTATAGCTAAGTTGAACATGGTGTTGAGCCCTTAAATGTCGGTTTAAATGAATGACAATTTGACATAAAGTTCTAGGATGTGTAATGTTTGAGATTAGAAAATATATCTATATAGTTCTAATCGTAATTGGTGCATAGGAGGTAAGCTACTTAGTTTCAACTACAAACGTAATTTAACATCTAGAAATACACTTGCATTTTTCCTTCACCAGTAGCATTTGTGCTTTCAAGTATAATCACCTTGTAGAACTAGGAGTAAAGGGACGGGAAGTCGCTTCACAAACATACATATGGATGTTGTGACTTGATCCATTGTATGAACTCCACGTTCTTATGGACTGACCAATAGTCTATTAGCCATACCATCTTTTGGTTTTGCGGCAAGTTCAATTCCTATCCCTCGTTTTTGTGATAAGGAATTAAAATCTTTTCCACAAATTGTTGGCAGGTCTTTAAAATAGACCAATGAGTACCAGACTATGTCAAATGAAACCTTACTCCCAAACAAGATGCCTTCCCTAGACCATTTTAAAGAAGACATCTTGTTATTGATCGTGTAAAAATCACTTGTAGAGGCAAAGAACTTCCATTAGTTGTAGAGGATACTACAACAATAATTTGCCTTTTATTTTCAACCCCAAGAACATGTATGTCTTTTGATCCCTTCTTTTCCATGTTCTTTCCCCACCTGTAGGTACAAGGTGAATCCCTGTTTGATCCGTGTTTAATTATGACAAGTGATGTAGGGACATTGTATGCTTTTACAAGGTATGCCACCCTATGCACCATCTATGTTCCTTGATCTTCCCAATTTGCTGGTAGTTTTATTACAGTTAAAGTAGTTGCTTTAAAGGACCAACCCAACTTGGCTTTCATGAACTTTCTAGACCACTCCAATGAAACTTTGAATGAACCACTTAGGAGTTTAGGAGCTTTGAATTCAAGAAAGCTTTGGATAATGGGTTGGACTATGGGTCCAAAAAGGGCTTATCCAAAAGCTCTAATCTTTTGTAACAAATACATGAACTCATTTTTCACTTCTAGCCTACAATCTAGTATTGGAATGTGTTGTTTTGTGATTGTAAAATCTCTCCCCCTCTCTATTGACTTTTTAACCCCTAGTTTGATATTTCCATCTAAGGTAAACCACTCTCCTAAAGAGGATCTAGAAAGCTTATCAAATGGGTTTGAATGTTCCTTTGGCTTTTTATGGAATGCACGGAAATAATGTAAAATAGTCGTCAAACTCTTATGCCTTTCCATTGTAATCTGAATGTGAGGCCAAAGGTGTGGTGTAAACCATTGAGTGTAAATACCTTTTTGATGCTTCTTGGATTCTTGGTTGCTTGTCCCTTCTTCATTCTCATGCTTGATGCATTTGCCAAGTGATTGCAATGTCATGTGAGGTTGTAACTTTGGTCGTCCAACTGGACGCTTGCTTCTTTCCACTATTGTTTACAAAGAAGCTTTTTGATTTTTCATAGCTAATTGCTTTGCTTCATGCTACAATGCCTCCTCATGCTCTATTTTTCCAATCTGTTGGAACATATCAGAAATCATGGTTTGATGAGCCATGACTTTTCAATAATATGATAAACAATTCTACATTAAAAAAATTTGTAATGCTTGGAAAGAAAAAAAAAAGTGAACTTGCAACTATATTTATTGAAATGGATTTTGATCTTAACAATGACCTTGATTTTGATAAAATGAGTATACTAATAATTCATCCAGGCATTTCAAGTACATGCATTCATACATCAAACGAATTTCATTAAAAAATTTAAATTTAAATTAACAAAAATATTTTAAAAAAATTGATTGCATTTTTTGAAAATAATTGATTATTCATTTTTAATGTACTAAACTTAACCCGAAGCTACAATATACGTAACAACAATGGACGCACTTAAAAAAAAAAGGGAAGATAGGATGAAACTCAGTTTATTACCAAAATGGATGGTTTCTAAGTTTCACCCTCGGTTGGATGCTAATGTACTTGTTTGGAGTGTTTTTTCAATTTCACCCCCTTTTATGACAAAACCCAAGATTTTGGTGTTGCCTTTTCCTTACTTTACTAATAACTCTATTGGCTAAGTTTGGAGAGGCATGTATCATGTGCATACTTGTTTTGGGCAATTCTCACTTCTTCATGAGAACTATCGGTTTCAATTATTGAATTGTAGTTTAAAATCCAAATCAATCTTTTTTTCTATTTTAAAATTATAAATCATAATCATAATTTTTAATTAAAAATTTAAGAACCAACCAGAGTTTCAGATTGTGGGAAAAGAAATTATAGTTAATTTTCCAAGTGCTTATTCTCTAAACTTACAAAAGAAGTAGTTTTCAAAACCAATTCTCACAACCCAATTATTGAAAGAAAAATATATTTGAAATTCTTAGCTTCCAAAATTCAAAAAAGTTGCCAAAAAGTCAAAGTAAAAAAGGAATATGATGAAATGGAGTAAATTTTCTTGCCCAATATTTCACATATCTAAGCTTCAATGTAATGTTCTTTTCTATTGGCTAATTTTAACCAAATTTTGACTTGAAAAATATGATTTTAATCTACCTATACAACTGATTTCTCATGAAAAATGGCCCAAATTTACCAAGTTTTGAGGAAAAATTCAAATTGCAAAATATTGTATGATAAATTCTAGTAGCTAGTTAAGAATATGGAAGGATTCTAATTTTTTCTACTTTCATGCATAGTATGTAGCCAAATTTGGCTAAATTATTTTTTGGATGATCATCACCTTGGGTACATCACAAAATCCTTAAAGAAAACATTGCTTTAACTTTACCCTGAAAGTTTATGACCATAGTTACATACCTGAAGAACATGAGTCCAAATAGCTACTTAAAAGGAATAATTCCACTAGAAGCTTCGAACGGAAAAAAATCAAATATTAAGCACTTCAAAACTTTTGGCAACATTGCATTCGTCCATATGTTGAAAAAGTTATGATCAAAACTAGATAACAAGACCACCCAAGGTTTGTTCATGGGCTACAAAAGGAAGTCATATAAAGCAAGGGTTCCAGTTGAAAGGAAACTATGTATTAACAAAGATGTGGTGGTCGAAAATCCACTAACTCCAATAGTTTCAATCGAAAACATCACATGAAACCTAAGAAACAAAGTTGTTGAAGTTCAATAGAATAGTGGAGATCTTAATGGAGAACTCCAATCTATAATCATTGTTGAAGAAAATGTCAACCCTATTCCAAAGTCTTGTTCAAAGTCTATAAAAACACCTCGAAGGCCTAGTAGGGGAAAACAATTCTTGAAACTGTTAGAATATTTTGTAGTTGTTGTAGATTACACAAACATGGCAAGTTTTTTTTAGGATCGACAACTTTGATAGAAGCATTAAAAATAGAAGATGTAAATCGATGGAAGGCAATTGTTGAAGAGGAAATATAATTTCTAAAAAGAAATAATACGTAAATGTTGTCAAGGTTATCGAAGGATTGCAAACCTATTGGGTTGGGTTTTTGAAACCAAAAAAATGCTTAAGGGGAAGTTGTACATCACAAAGCATGGCTAATGGCCAAATGCTATGCATAAAAACATGGCATTGATTTCAACAAAACTTTTGCTCTAGTGGTTAAACTCACTTCAATAAGAGTGTTGTTAGCTAATGTAGTTGCATAAGATTTGGAGGTGTTCCAAGTTGATTTCAAAATCACATTCTTAAATGCGAATTTCGAAAATGTTATCTTCCTGGAACAACCAAATGGACATATTGTTGCAAGTGAAGAAAAAATCATTTGCAAGCTCTAAAAGTCATTGTACGAATTAAGACAAAGTTCAAAAGCTTGGTACCAAAAACCATATAGTTTTTTTCTAAAAAACAAATTAGGTTGGAATTTGATCACAATGTTTATAGTAACATAGGTGAAGGTGTGATCATTGTTATCTATGTCACTATGAGAAAATCATGTTTGTTGCAACTTGTCTATTTAATTGTAATTTAGTTTTATCAAACACTTTTTAGTTACATCCAATGAATTGCAACAAACACAGTTTTCTCATATAATGTGTTGATGATTTTCTCTTCTTCGCACATATGAATTTTTCACTGGTTGAAAAACATATTGTGTGAAAAATTTTCTATGACAAATTTAGGGAGGTTTAATAGTTCATTTTGGGCTTGTAAGTAACATGGGACAAAAGCCAAAAATCATCATGTTAAACCAATCCAACTACATTACAAGCATTCTGAAGAAATTTCAAATGGACACTTGCAATCCTATTACCACCCTCTTAAAGTAAGAATTAAACTCTCCAAGAAATAAGGTGCTAGTTCAGAAAAGGAGGAATTCAATATGGCCAAAATTCCATATAGGAATGTTAAAGGCAACTTGATGTATTGCACAGTGACCATGAGATTGGACATAGCTATAGTAGTGGGAGTTGTGGTTCAATTTTTCAACAACCTTGGAGTAGTGCATTGGCATGTTGTCAAGCGACTTTTCACATACTAGTGGTAACCCTTGCTTGCAAGGCACAGATGGTTTTCAAGTGTGGCACATTTCAAGTGGTCGTAAGGTTACTTCAAACTTGGAACACCCACTAAGTCGGAGCTAAAATAAAAGCCTGACTAAAATATGGAGGAAGGAGGCATCCATCCATCGATCCACTCATTCATCCATTCATCCCAAGGTTGAGGGACCCTATAAACCTTATAAGAGACCTTACAAACCCAAACCCTCCCTTGCTAGTGTGCCTTATCTCCAATTTTTTCATCACTCCTTGAA
>Ga0116231_10006240_pt1 | contig 22899 bp, 15 predicted proteins | sample S1TSphgellanicum_2_FD_89695 | JGI IMG/M metagenome (GOLD analysis project Ga0116231, IMG submission 89695) | Host-associated microbial communities from peat moss isolated from Minnesota, USA - S1T2_Fd - Sphagnum magellanicum MG | ecosystem: Host-associated > Plants > Peat moss > Unclassified...
TTGTTGTCTCCTTTCTATTTCATGATTCTCATTATTCTTTTCTTTCCCCCTTTTTTTTTTTTTTTATTCTCTCCTCATTTTTCTTCCTTTTGTTTTCTTTTTTTTTTGTTTTTTTTTTTTTTTGAGTTTTGTTTTTCCCCTCTCAATTTTGAATGCAGTTGTTGAGACAATTGCTCCCCATTTCATGACATGATAATTGTTGAAGTCATGTGGAACACATTGTGAAGTCATGGGGTTTTGGTTGAAATGTTCAATGAATTAAAAAATTGGGTCTGGCAGCTCTGATTTGATTAATTCAGAATTTTGGCTGTTGAGCACAAGCATACAAGGTGCAATTTGTGTTCTGTATCTGTAAGCATAATTTAGTGGCAGGGATAGTCATTTGTCTGCAACAGGAGGTTGGGAGTTCAATTCTCTAGCATTGAATTGGCAAAGATAGTTCAAAAGTGTCTTTCTATTTTTTTCCCCAGCCAATCCTTTTGGGAATTATTTAATGCTGAACATCCCAGGATGGTTGAGGGTCTTGGGTTGGAATTGGGAGTCCTGGGATGGCTGAGGGTCTTGGGCCGGAGCAACAGGTATGGTAGTCACATTTCTACTCTCACTAAGTGCAAAACTTAGTGGACAGTTGAATGACCCATATTGTTGGACACTGTGCAGGTGTATCAGGTAGCAGTCCAGCAGATTTGTCAGCAAGACTAGCAAAGGCACATGGGGCTGTTCAAGTTATGGGATGGGGACTATTGTTGCCGATAGGTGCATTGATTGCTCGGTACTGCCGAGCTTGGGATCCTGCCTGGTTCTATGTACATGTTGCTTTTCAGAGCATTGGGTTCATCTTTGTCATGGCTGGAATTGGGACAGGAGTCGTCTTATCACACAGGGTGCGACCGAGTGGGTTCTATACCCACAGAGGCCTTGGTATCATCATTTTTTTCCTTGCCTGTTTGCAGGTAAACAAACCCTACAACTACTTGTTCAGTTCTTTTATGCTTATGACTGCTGAATGAAAGATGGAGAAGGTTGACTGCTTCGACATTTGACTTTTGATTGCCAACAATTCTAGTTGAGTATGCAACCAAAAAAGTAAAAACTCTACCAATTGTGTTGATGATGCTCTAAGGAATTTTATGTACCCACCCCAATGTGTCATCTCTTTGCAGTTCTTACAGAGACTTAAACTCAGGCGAGAAAGTCCTGGATGTATGGAAGTTTCCTGGTTCTGATCATGCCTTTGTTATTGTTATGTTATTGTCTAATTTGGGGGCAGATCTTTGCTCTAGTACTGCGTCCCAAGAAGGATGCAAAACTGAGGAAATACTGGAACTTGTATCATGGATGGGTGGGCCGCATTGCTCTTATTCTAGCGGTAGCCAACATTTTTGTTGGTATGCATATTGCCACAGCCAAACATTCACTGAGAGTTGGGTACCCTGTGATCCTTACAATGGAGCTTCTCGCTATTGTCGTATTGGAGTCCATACTTTGGCTCCGATGGAGGAAACAAACAACATGGAATTCTTTTGCTGTGGAAGCCAAACCTGATGCTTTCTCTTATGGTGGTGCTGTTTAAGGAATTGGGTATTGAGTTGGAGCAACTATTATTTTGAGTGAAAACATATTTTGAGGAATTTGGGTATTTTGTTAAGTGTAAGGAATTGGGTAGTTGAAAGAAAGTGGTATCAACGATCTTGTTTATAGTTGCACATAGGTGTCCTGAACACTAAGCCCTAGAGTTTTTGGATAACTACTGGCATCGTCGTTTGTCACTGACCTTGTCAATTACCTGCTCTGGTTATAGGCAGTCAAGTGTGTTTAGCCAGGATAGTGCAAGTTACATGTTTTATCTAATGCTTTGGCAGTCTTTAAATTTTGACAGACTTTGTGTTGTACTTCCAGTGTTTGAGACTAGTAGTGATGATATATTTGGAGGCCTTCAATTTTAAGGCCTTGTACCAATACAATTTTGAATGTAATGCACTCTTGTGGTATTATCATGGGTTTTTATGCAGTTTAGGGCAATAACCAGATGAGGGCTGCCAGTTAACTTGCTGGTTATACATCGATTATAGGGGTTTTTAAGAAAATAAATGGGGATAAGCAAGCTTTATGAAAGTGTTAAGCCCATGGATGAAATATATAATGCCTGCTGTTGTTGCATTCGAAACATCACTGCCCGGGACCTCATGGCCTTGGATGACAATAATTTGTTTTGGCTGGCTTTTGCAAAAGCGTCACCCTTTGTATTTTGAAAGTAACTTGAATCATGTTGGATCTAAAGATTTGCAAGCTTAAAAAAGAGAGGCTTTTTTACTTGGTTCTTGAAACTATATAAGTCTAATTCCTGGCATGTTTGTAATTAGAAGGCACACAAAACATACATTCTACAGGCTAAGTTATATAGTGAATCTGTTATGTTTATAATGGATTTCACTATTGCTTTAGTAAGAAGGGCCAATTAAAGTTAACCACCATAGATTAAACGATTGTTACTAAGATTGATTAACTCTTAGTTTTCTGATGTATTTTCTATGTGACAATGTATATCCACATTAACATGTTCCAATATTGACATTCATGTTCCATTTCAAAACCAAATGCTGATGTGGGAAAGCAGTATGACAAATAAAACCTAAACTTATGGATTAAAAAGATTAACTATAAACGGAAGAAAACTAGTCACCCAATTTTAGATTATTATGCCTTTTTCTGGCTAGAAAACAAATCATACCTTGATATCATAGATGCAAGGAAAAATGATTCCTCAAAATTACCCAAAAAAAGAAGAGAGCAAGTTAACCCAAAAAAAATTTCATTCACATGCAACATTACCAAATGCATGATGGGTCCTTTGATGTTATATTGAAAACCCTTCAACTAATATCAAAGAGTGCCTTTGTATTGACAAAAAAAGAATTCCTCCACATCTTATGACTCTCCTTAACCTTTAGGATGAAGTAACAACATGTTTCACAACAATGAATTATGTTGGGGGATGAAGTATGTAGGACTTTACTAGTTGCCAATATTATTTTGAGTAATTCTAGCCCACTTAGAGTAACAACATGTTTCACAACAATGAATTAGCACCAAATTTAAGAAATATCAAATTATGTTACACCATCTTAACCCAAATCAAATGTGAAAGGTTGGTTTTGGTGAACTGTAAGGAATGAAATTAAAGTTCACTTAATAGACCACAACTATATGTTAAAAGAAATTGCAAACACTCTTCAAAACCAATAAATCACAAGACTATCAAAAAGCTCTCAATCTACATTTGTCTTATGAATCACAACAAATCACACATGAATGGAATTCTATAATATAGAGAAGTAGAAAACACATCACAAATGTGAAACCAACAATGAATTCCACTAATTCACAAGAGAAGAGCAAACAAATTGTGGCAATTGCCATATCATTGTAAGAAAGACACAATCACATTTCATTCTTTGTCATATGATAGCAACATTTGATAGCGGTTACATGGTTTGAACTTTGATTTACGAGGGTTGGGCAGTCCTTTTGTTTTGATATAAACCTCCAGTTGCAGGGCTTTTGAAATTTTCAAAATCAAAAGAGCCCTTGGGTTCTGCAATTTTAGTTATTAAAACAAATCGGAATACAATAACCACCATCATCAGGTCAGGGTTTTTGGAGAATGTCAAAGAACCGGCAGGTGTCCTCAAAGAACCGACGATTGAGTGTGAGTAGGTTCTTTGACCAGTTCTTTGATTGTTTGAAACTGCTTCTCCAAGTCAAGAACTGGTTCTTTGATTTGTTGTTTTTCGGAGAATGGCCGGTCAGTCATGGGTCCATATCCCTGCTGCCCTTTACCTGCCAGTCCTTTCTTTGCAAAAGAGAGGAACTGCACCACACTGGTTTGAACTTTGAACCATCATCTCTGCTTCTACTTTAACAGTCTTCTTCGAGGGCGGGTCCTGACTTCTCTCAGCTGTTGTAACATCTAATTAGATGTTTTGTGGGACTAGTGTAAAGTTTTCAACATGTTCCACTCATCTTGCAAGGTAGCCTTTGGGCCCTACCTGCCCTGCAAGTAGGTACTGGCTAAAAGAATTTAGATGCCTTCCTTGCTTTTGGAACAATATAGTTGTTTTACATTCGCTATGCTGAGCTTGTTTGTAGAATTGGTCTGATAGCTTGGATTTAGGAATCAATGCTCCTTTATTGGTAAATCTAGCGAACTCAGGCTGTGTGGACTAGTCAGTGAGTGAGTGAGTGGGTGAGTGAGCAACTTGGTGGACCAGCTCTAATTTGTTTAGTTCTCATGTCAGCTTTCAGGTTTTTTGGTTCTTCTGCCAAACACTAAATTTTCTTTTAAGGTTTTCATTTGGTGTTGAAATTTAGTCCACTGTGAATGAGGTTCTTTAGTTTACTTGAGCTATGCAATGCTGTGAACTATCAGTGATGATCGACTGATCAAAATTCAATTGATGAAAAAAATTGATTTGTTTTGTGAAAATTAAAGATCTGTTTGAATGAAAATATTGATTGCCATTGCATGCAACTTGAATTGAATTGAATTGAATTGAATTTTAATTCAACTGAATTTAATGGGATGCAAATTCATGGAACAAATTCAAAAGAGCAATTTTTTTATTATACCTCTCTACTTGGGAATGGGATAAACAAATTCTAGTTTGGAACTATCCAAGTAATGACCTAAACCTCACGAAATCGAAAGTTGTCCTACCTAATGAAACTAATGAATTATCATCATCAAACTTCTCTGTTTGAAATTTATCTAAAGTAATGATTTATTCCCCATTTGTATATGCTTTGGTGGTATGATTTTGTCGGTTTTGATCGTGTTGGGTGTTGATTTAGGAGAGCACAATAGATCACCTAACAATTAATTTGTTAAAAACCAAAAAAGAAGAAGAAGTGAAACATTAATTTATTGCAGGTTTTTGTTGGTGTAATTTAGCTCGAATAAGGTTCTAGCTATTTTGTCTCTCTAAGGAGTTATTGGAGAGAGTGATTCTTTTGATTTTGGTGTATGCTTTGTTGTATGTTTTGTTGGCGTGCGACATTGTTAGTTTTTGACAGTGTTGGGTGTCCTCCATCTAGTAACCTGCAACAATTAGCCCGACGACAACATTCCACCTCGGTTCTTTTGTAAACTGGAACAATGCTTCTTAAACCTTCCCCTTATCTTGTCATGTCTTGTGTCTTGTCTTGGGTCATCTTCTTGTCTTCACTTTGGTTTCCCAGTCTCTCTGGAAGCTCTTGCTTCTTAGCTGGAGGACATTGAAAAACTGGTTTTGTTGCTAGCTAGGGTTTGGCTCACACACAGAGCCCACATGGAGCAGCACTTGCATGTTAGCAGGCATAAGTGAATGTCTGGCACTCAAAAATGAGGATTCCTTGAATCTATTTTGGGCATCTCCAATGTTACAAATTTGTTTTTGGAGATTGGCCAATCAAATGGCTCCTTGCCAAAAATTTAAAATAAAATAAAATAATAAAAAGAGGAAACCTCTTGTTGGAGTGTACAAGTGTATTGGAGATGGCTATTGATTTTTATTTTTTTTCATAGCGGTCAGGTAGGTTTTTTTTTTTAATTTTAATAAAAAGCTTTTTGTGTGCCGATTAGGTTATCAATATCAATATTAAAAATGGGGGTGCCAGTTAGGTTATCAATATTTTGGAGTAACAACCATCAGTTATGAAACAAGGGTAAATTTGTGTAGTATCCACCAATGTATAAAAACCAAGGTGCAAAACAAAACCCATTTACAAAGCTACAAGTAAACACATGGATGGCATAAAGAATGCTCATGCGCACATTATTTTTGGTTGGTCCAAGCTCATGGACATTATTATTATCATTAAATACCCCCCACTGAAAAAATAAAATAAAAATGAAATTTAAGAAAATTATTTCTTGGACCTTGGAAAATTATGTGATTTCTCATATCCTTCAATATTCTTGAAAAATATGTTAAATTATTGATTTGCACCTGAGAAATACATCTTTCTGGATTCTGCTGCTTGAGCTATTTCCAGTAGAGCATTTTTTTTTTCCTTTGATTTTGTGTGATGTAGTAGCTAGCCCCAGTGACACTTGTCCAGAAGATGATTTAGCCAAAATTTGGCTATCAACAACATAGGAAAGGAAAAATAATTCAAGCATCCTTCTATATTGTTGGCTACCTACTGGAACCTGATGTAGAATCTGGCAGTTTTTTTAATTTTATTATTAAAAAAATTACTCAAAATTTGGCTATTAGAAACCCCAATAAACACTCATTTTTCATGCAGGCAAAAACATTGCTGAACAAAAAAAAACACCAAGTCAAAGTGAACTTGATGGGAGGATGAGCGGAACGGTTGAATTGGCAAAGAAGGGCTGATTCTGCACAGCCATAGTGAACCAGCACCCCACCAGTGCACCATCCACTGGATGATGCCTGTTATGACTCATTTGTGGATGATCCTCAACTTGGTTTCATCTTGGTAACCCATTCTATAAGAAGTAGGTCTAACATAAAGACAGGTAGGTAACAAAATAGGGAACTACTACTAGGTACGTAGATAGTTTATACATAGGAGGTAGGGGCTTTTTTAAAAAAAATTTACTACCTACCTAGTTGGTAGGTAGTAAATAAACCAACTGAGCTAACCACCATGGTTAGCTAGGGAACTGCAACCCAACAGAAAACTGTTTCCTGATCATATATCATCCATCCTTGATGGTGCAACTGGTGGGTGCTGGTTCACTGTGGCGATTCTGCACAACTGTTGATTCTACCAACCCTAAACCCTAAACCCTAAACCCTCAACTATTATATCCAGTAGCCAGTGTCCTCTCTCTCTCTCGCCGGTTACCTAGTCCATTGCACCCCATGAACTTGGCCTCCTCTGAACAGATCCAAAGGATGTGCCATAATATTCTCCCAACAGTAGCCTCTTCTGCCATGCTAAGACTTTCTCTTCCTTTCATAGTTGTCATGAAGTAAGTCGTTGCTAGAAAAAAATCCTCTGGAATGCCGTTGGGTCCTAGCCTGTCACCTTGGATTTCTTCAAAGATCTGACTCTTCTTTACCCACCCTCCTCAGTCCTCCTCCTCCTCTTCCTCCTCCTCCTCCTGCTTCTGCGGCCCAACACAGTCAAAATAAATTCTGTTGAAGCATGAGAGCTGACAAAGTCATGCCATCAGGCAGGCAGGCAGGCAGGCAGGCATGTTTAGAATCCATGCAACTTTGTTGTTGTTGATCCTTGCAATGTACTTACTAGCTACAAAATAAATAGTAAGAGCTGATGAGATCTTTAAAAGGGTGTTCTGATTTTACTAGCCGATGATGAATGCCGCTGCCAAGCATCTCTCCTCTTTTCATGTTATTATTCTGCAGCTGTGTTCTGTGCCCAACTGAGCAATTCAGCTCCTCCTATCTTGTCAAAGAAGAATTTTCAGTCAAATTTTCACCCTTTCTCGCCCCCAGATTACTGTTTAACAAACAGCACAAGCATTGTACCAGAACCTTGTCTGTCTGTTCCAGTGTTACGCAGTTAATTTTGATCTTCAAAGAGCCAGCAGCGGTTCAGGTTCTCAAAACATGAAAGAATCAAACAACCGTCTGTCCATCCTGGTGTTTTCTTTGGAGGGGGGGTGGGGGGGGGAGAGAGAATCAGAATCAAAGAACCGTCAGTTGAGGTTGTTTCAGAAACATCAAAGAACCGACAGTTTTCATGAAAGAACCGGCAAAGAACCTGTGATTAGAAGGGCAACTTTTTTATAAAAAATTTCAAATTTCTTTTTTGAAAAACAAAGTTTCTAGACCAAAACTGGGTTTTTTTTTTTTAAATCCACCCTCGCCAGGTAGGTGGGTACACAGCCAGGTTGATAACCGGCGGGTATCTGTAGCGCATTCTAATTTATTGCACAACACTGGTCTGGCAATATCAAGAGCAGTGTTTTGCAAGGCATCTTTGTTTGTAACCAAGGTGGTGATCACCCCATAATATTGGCAATCGTCCCTAGAGAGATTTAGCCAAATCTGGCTATAGACCAGAAATAGAGTGCAAAAATTTTAATCATCCTTTTATATTTGTGGCTACGTACTAGAGAAATCCGTAAAGTCAGGAAAACACAGCACCAGAACCCTGAGTTTGGTCCAAAACCGGGTGAGATTCAAAAAGAAGACCTGCGAAAAAATGTACATTAGCCTTCAAAATGCACCATTTTTGTGTCAAATTGAGTTTCATGGGGGGTTTTGACCCTCTCTTTCCTTTTTCGCGAGCGCCTCCACTACTCCGACATATATTTTCACTGCTCCTACATGTACAACTACTATAATTACTTCGAACCTTGTGCATTAAATGCTGAGTTTCAGCATTCATACCCAGATTTAATACAACTTCCTTACTTTGCGGACCTCACTCAAAGAAAAGAGTCACAAAGACAGGGTGAAGAGAGGATGACTTTTATGGATTTCTCTAATGAAAACCAAATATATGAATCTGGTGATTTTGACTTTTTTTTTCCCCCCCTCCCTTTTTTATAACTGAAAACCTTCAAAATCACTTTTTTTAATTAAAAAAATTAATTTAATTTCAATTTTTCGTGAAATTTCGCCAGTAGAAAAAACACCCTAGTCCAAGAGTACCCTGAGTAAAATCAGAGAATGATGTATAAAATTTCCAAATATTTGTTAAAAGTTTTCATGCAACATCTGAGTACTAGGCCCACTTTAGACAATGGTCCATGGAGCAAGGCCCAATGAAATCGAGCATTCTTATTGGTTAAGAGCTTAAATTGGTCCCAAGGATTTTAGACAAGGGTCCAAGATGAAGATAAATCAAAATTGTGATTTAGCTTACATTGCATCATTTTGGAAGGAAAACCAATTGGTCTGGACCAAAAAAAACACCTTAAAGGAGAGCTCATGGTTTGAAGAACCAAAGTGTAAGCTGAGGTGCAAGTTTGTTCATTTCTTCAAATTTTTTGGCTCTTTTTCATTGTTTTTCTTTACTCTTGTTGCTCAAATTCTGTGAGAATTGAAGACGCATCTATGAATTGAGGACATTGTTGAAAGCACACCAGCTTAGCCATTTTTTGACCAATTCTGAAGTTAACACGACTGATTTTGTGAATCCTTGCAAGGTGGTTGTTAAAAATAGTACATTTTCAGCCCTTCCAAGTGCACAAAATGGAAATGGAAACAGAATTTTTTTTTTAAACCATGAAATAAAGAAAGAAGAAGAAAGAAAAGTTCAAAAGTTAATCTAGTCCTCTCTCACATGTCAATCGCACATTTTTAATATTGGACTCTCGAACTGGACCCCAAGCCTTTAGACACACTCATTGGGCCTTAAGAATTTTTATTTCTTAAAAAATGTGAAGAAAGGTCCAATTCAAGGTTCAATTTGCTTCAAATTGGTGCTTGGATCCTTGTCTAAAATGGCCCTAAATTCATAATGAGAACTCTTTAAAACGATTCAGAACTTCCATTCTAATATCAATCAAATTGGGCATATAGTCCTTTTTTTCCATCCCTAGGCACAAGCCCATTCCATAGACCCCTCTATATTTGTGTTACCTTTTCTACATTAATCCTACAACCCTTGTTTGTATACAGAGAGGTTCAAAAAGTACCCAATACCAGTTTGGTATGTTCAAAGTCGATTCGAGATGAATGTGGTAAGACAACAAACACCCTCTTTCTTTCTCTTGTTGGATGAACTTCAGCTTGGCCTTTCTTCAGCTCCATCCTGGTGGTATTGGGTACTTTAGAAAAATATTCATAACAGCCCGATCCTAGTACGGTGTAACTTTGTAAAAAAAAATTATACAAGCTCGGTCATTGTAATGGGCATGCTAAAAAATTTCATTCCATCCTGGTCCTGGTCTTGGGTCCAAGACTGATACAAATGTTGATACCCATGGGCGGTTATATATATATATATACTGGACCAACACTGGTGTTTTCAAATTCTTTGGAAACATGGATATATTTTTGCAAAGTTTTCAAGTAATCTGTTCACCAGGCCATTATGCCTGACTTTTTCTCTATGACATTGTGGTAACTCATTGGAAGCACTGGAAGAAGCTTTTGAGTGTTGCCATGAGATTTTTTTGGAGTTGATCTCTGTCTCTTGGTTCTCAGAGACCCCATGTGACTGCTGCAACTCAATTCATGGCTTTGGAACAAGCTTTCATTGAATGCATCAAAGAAAAACCTGAACTTTCCTATCACAATTTTTGCTTCATTGAATAATAATACACCCTTTTCTCACACCCAAACTGAATCTGCTACGCTCTAATAACTTGCATGCAAAACCAGAGTTCTTTTGATTTTGTTAAGATCACCTCCCCCCTTCTTCTTCTTCCATGATTCCGGGTATTTCAAATACCTCAAAGAATTACCAGGTTTCATTAAAGAACTGGCACTTTTCAAGGCAGTTAAACCTTAAACCCCACTTTCTCAAACAAAATTGAGAACCACAATTCCCAATCAAGTAAATTGCAACATGGGTTTGCAACATGCATAAATGAGGTCCCAAGAATTGTTAAACAAGATTAGATTTGACAATTGAGTGGACTTGTTACTGAACTCTATTGAAAAAATTGGCATTTTCCAATTATCGTGTAATTCAACCCTTGTGAGTCCTCATGGAAATGTGTTTCGCTTCGCACTATCAATCTTTTTAACCCAAGTTTTCTTTTGGGAAAACCTTTGGTGCAAAGCTAGTAATCTATGTAATAAAAATATCGCTTGATGTATGTGCAAGTCATACTTAATTCTTTCAAGCTTAACTACTTCACTCTTTTCTTCTACCCACCTACATGGATATGAAAAAGCAAATTAACATGTGTTTTTTCATACCCATGTTATGTATATTAAAATAATTTAATAATTTTTCTTTTTTATTATTATATTTTAATTAATCTTTTCCCTTGTGTATTCATATGGACATCAAAGATTTGACATAAATAATGGACTATTAAGAATCATACATGTTCTAATCTTATCTTTTGGTTCATGACCATCGTTAAGGCAAAAGAGAGAAAGCAAGTTAAAAGAGTGTTTCATGATTTAAACACACTCTCACAAGTGTGAAATAATGAGCCCCAACATTTTCAAATGGTTTTTTCATTTTGAGAGTTGAAATTTTATGAAATTTTAAATTATAAAAATGCAAGTAATAGAGTTGGTCCAAATTGAGTTTTCAATATATCATTGGAAAGGTTTTGAAATGTAAATATTAAAAATGAGCTCACATTTTTCATTTGAAATTGTGTGTTAAAAAAGATTGTCAGCTTAATCCCTAATCTCTAAAACTTAAGAAACATGGATCAAATGCTTTTCAAATTGAGCATTTAACACAACATTGAAAAGATTTTTTCAAGGTTACATTCTTTCCTTTGAAAGTTTCTTAATCAAAGTTAGTATGTAAAAATTATAAGCTCCACAAAGTTAAGAGACTCATAATTAGGGTAAAATATTAAAAAATTAAAAATCTCTAGAGTTTTTGCCACTTTGATGCAACCACATTACTAATTATAAAATATATTATAAGAAAGAGGGTGATGATTCATCTCTATGTTTGGGGTGGTGGGATGTGTTGTGAATTTGGGTCACATGTGATTTATTTATGCACTTTTTTAGTTCCAACTTGCATTAATGGCCCTCTTTTTTTATTTATGCAAGTTTATCACACTTTCCCACTAATGAAGTCCCCTTCATCTTTTTTTTCTTTTTTTTTTTTGAGGTTAGAATCTTGAGTTTATATTTTATTACAAATTTGAAAATCAAAAAATATATTTTACACAATTCCACTTGGGTGTCAACATAAAAACATATTCACACAAAAGGAAAATTTTCCTTAGTTTGAAATCTTGACAACCACATTAAACTTGTTTTGATAATGATTTTCACTTTTTACCTAACAAAAGATGGCTTTGTATAATGGTGACAATGAACATTTGATTAACTGAACACACAAAAACAAAATATAACACAAGAAGTTTAGACATTACAATGGTTGAGCTAAATAAAATTTAACATAGACACACATGAAATGAAGTTTGTAGTAGTACTATGAAATGGATCTTTGTTCATAAATACATAATGACTATTGTCGTGAAGCAACAACATATTGGGTTTGATTTACCAAAATTGGCATTATAAAAATAACAATTGAAGAGAAAGATTGCTTAAACTTAGGTTTAATGATGCAAGCTGATTCCAATTTTGGCCCACTACACATGTTTAAAAATGAGAAGATAGTATTACTAAAATTGCATTACAATCAACATAGTAAAAGAAGTTGAAGTTGGGGATTTTACTGAGGTTAGATAGAGGTACCTAATTTAGTCTTAGGATGGGATATTTTAATGCTTAAAAGCCTTAAAAGTAACCAGATTTGGTGGGGTGGGGTTGTATTTAGTATTTACCTGTGTTGGTTGATCATTGAGAAAATGGCTTGTTGTTAACAAGGGTCAAGGTTAAGTTATTTATAACCAACTTATAGGTTTAAAAGTAGTTAAGTTGTGGGCACACTACCAGTTTGGTACATAGTTTGTACATGTCTTATAAGACCCTTGTGGGGGCCAGGTATTGCTTTGATGAAAACCAAAAATAGAGCTGAAGCTTGAACCTTCCATTGGACAGGTTCTTAAAGCTTCAAATGTAGAGAAACCTTGAAGACCTTTGAACTATCACTTTTAATTTGGTTGCACTTTTCTAATCTTAACTACCCTTTTAATTTTAATTTGACCTATGTGGGTTGGCAATTGTGAGAAAGCTCACATGGAATTCAAATTTTGTTTGTAAAAATGTTCACCTATAAAAACTTACTTTTGACATTGTTGTAAGTGGATTATTAGGTTAGGTATCAAGGTGAGAATTTCAAATTTGACCCTTATGTATAACACATGGGAATTTTTTTTTAAAAACACAATTGAGAAAATTGGTAATTGAAGGTATTACTTAAACAAGAAATTCCAATGATGATGTTTTATCGAAGTTGGTTTAAGTAGGGCAATTTTAAGTTCCATAAGTCATAGTTGTCATTTGGATAATTTGATTTTTAAATATGTTTAATTTGTTCCCAAATAACAAGGCATGAAAGGTGTGTTTTTGAATCTATGTTTTTTGAATCTTTTTTTTTTTTCCAATATCATATTCATGAGTAAATTTTCAATACTTTCTTCACCAATTTGTATTCTATTTTTTTTCAATTCAATTTAGTTTGCATGCAATGCCATTCAATACTTTCATTCAAATGCAACTTAATTTTTAAAAAATTGATTCATTATTTTCATGAATTGATCAATTGTTTGTTAATAATAATGCAAAGCAACACAAAGCCCTTGTTTGATAATAGGTGAATCTCAAACAATTTCAAAATCTAGTTACTTGATATTGTGTGTGAGACAAAAATAATAAATTCACAAAGACCTTACCCTAAAGATTGTGAAAAGAAATGAAATATCAACCAACATTACTTTTTACCATGGTATTAGGGTAGGTGTTGGTTTACCAAATACTAATATAGCACATGCCATTGGCCCAAGTGTGAACAAGACCTTGACAAAATTGTCAAATTGTGAAAAAACATTTTAAATTTTAATTTAATTTGGAATGAGGAAAAAAATAATTTAATCAATATCTCCCCTACCTTAGGTCTAAAAAGTACGAAATCGCTTCCAAGAATCCCACTTATCAAAGGTTTTTGAAACATATTAGGAGCTCACCTCAAGTTCTTAAAAAAATATGGTGTTAATTTGGGAAAAAAAAATTGGACAAAAGTATTCAATATTGAGTAACGTTTGTAACATAGGTCCAAAAACTACCAAATCATCTTGGTGCATTGTTACAAAAGGTGAGTCCATTTCACTAATCAAATTCCTTAAGAAATATTTAAAGCGAATAAAGCATGAATAAAACATACCTTCCTTAATAGACATTTAACCTATTTTTGGATCCAAAGAAATCTAAAAACTTAAATGGTTAATCCCTTTTTATTATGCTCTGCTGACAAGGCTCTGATTTTCATGCACTTCATTGCAGATGGTGAATGTTTAGGGATTTTGCTGGGCCCTTTGGGGCAGTAGTGGCAAACTCTGTGCCATAGTGAAGCCACAAAAAGGACACCACAAATTTGGGCACCACAAAAAGAAGCATCACCAGGTTAGCCTATGAAAAATATGCCCCATAGCCTACCTCGAGCACAACAATCCATGTTGGGATTTACCTCCTTAATATCCCCTTCAGCTTTGAAAGGACCTTGCATTTCTTGGGCTGTGAAGCACTTCTGTGGTTGTGTTGAAAATTTTGAAATGCCAATATCTTTGTTTCATAGAAACCCAAATTTGGGATACATAGATGAGCATCTCTAGCAATTCTCTGTATGCGACTCTGCAAAATTATATTTCACATCCAAGTTTAGTTGTTTACTTTTTTTTTTGGCAACCCCACCCATAAAACTGGGACAGCAGCAAATACGTGGGAGGACTACTAATAGCAAACCACCTGGACCAATCATTGTGATGGGCCAATCAGATACACTGAGCATCAATTAGATCGTATTTATTACAAGTCTTTTCTGCAGGTGCACAGCGTTGATGTGGATTTATAGTGATGCATTTTCCTGATCCAAAGCAGCATGTTTTGACTAAGCTTCATCCACTTTTACTGTGCAGGATCACATACTGAGCAACACTGGAGATGATGCTCTTACAACAACAATTTCTCACTCTAGTCTCGTGCTAGAGATTTCATGTAAGTTCCTTGGAGTGGAGGCATATCTTTGGATGGCAACCTCACATATTCAATTCGATGGTCCTGCATCTCATGCATTGTGCCTCGGTTGATGATATGTCGAGTAACGCATCGCTAGAAGGGCATTATGCCTTGGACCTCAGGCTTGGCCCTCAACTCCCAAGGCATAATAAAGGCCCTTACAGCATTGCCTTGCCCTACACATCACACACGTTCTCCCCACCCGCAAGTATGGTGAGCCTACAACCATAAGGCCCTCAATGGAGAGCTTTAGCCTGCCTAAAAAGTGGTTTAATATTGTCATGATACAACATGAAAATATCCTCTTTCTCTTGAAGGGAGTCTTTTCCTCATTTTCATAAATTCTAAAGAGATTAGATTGCACACTATGTTCTCGAGTCACACATATCTATTGGGAAAAAAGATCAATGTAATCATTTGAGATATATAAAATCACCACCAATGAATGACAAGTGAGGTCGAATTTCCTTGGGCACTTGGGACTAGTGTACTCAATTCATATCTAAGACAACCCAAAAATCCAAATAATTTATCACCTGCTTTTTAAGTTCCTGGGGTTTAGGATTTAGGGTTTATCTGGTCAACAGAATCTGATGCAAATAGGGTAAAACTGCCCATCACTGAACACATATCTATCATTGAACTCTTTTCAATATTTTCCTAGTTTCTTCACCAAATGGAGTGATTTTTGTGTCGTTGGGACATGCAAATTGGAGGGGCTACAAATGTTTTTTTTAGAGCATCAGAAGTAAAGGAGCAACTCAGAAAACACAAGGACAGGATGAGTGAGAGTTTGCTTCAAATTTTTTTTGGAGAAAATAGCTCTAAACCTCTCTCTAGTTCCAACCCCATATCTTTTTCATTTCTTTTTGTAGCCCTTTGGGGGAAAGGGGGGCAAATAGACAAAGAAATCCATTGCAAAAAGGAGAGAAACAAAGGACCGAATCAACAACTCAATTCATTCAATGTTACTTTTCTGGGCAACTATAACACCATCTAACCTTAAGATCATCTTGGGCACAAACAAAAAAATGGGGGCCCCAAGTGTGAGAAATGGTTCCCTAACTTGGTGAGAAATGGGGCCCCAAATGTGAGAAAAGGTCCCCTAACTTTTAGGCAGTCTTTTTAGTAAAATATAGGTATTGTTTGATGTCGAATGCCTTTCTCCTTACTTCATTTTGCCCGGGGTTGTGGAGTCTTAAGTAAAATAGTGAAGGCCCTCTCCCAAGCTCCTTTAGCCTTGGGGCAATCCCAAAACCTATGAATCACATACTTCAAGGCCTTGAGGTCACATGAAGGACATATCATGGCAGTGCTTTTGTTGATCTTGGTGCACTAAACATTGACTACTACTACTATTTGGTGCCAAAGCATCCAAATAAAGCCAACATCTTTCTTCACTCTGGTTTTCACCTACACATCTTTACATTTGAGGTTCAATGAATGGGCTGGGGACCATTGGAACCACTTTTTTTGTAGTGTTCCTATTGAGCTTCATTCCAGAATTCAACATTTTTAGGCCCATTTGAGTTGTGAACTCAAGCAATTTGCTGCCATCTTCCCATACCCACCTTTCTAGGTCAAAGGTGAGATCACTTACTATTTTCATTTTTAGTCCATTTTGAATTATTTAAAATCTAAGGGGCATGCCAACTAGGGGTTTACAAAACTTCTTTGTATTTCAGAGACAAAGATTCAATGATCAAACATTTTAAGCTCAAAATCCTAATCTATTTTAATTCACCCATCACCATACATTGAACTCTCTTATACCAAACACCCCATATCTTCCTCTTTCCTTTATAGAATTGAGCAATTTTTTGCAGCATTGGAAGCCCTAGGTGAAGGGTTAAAATATTAGAAGAACGATGTGTGAGGATTGGACCTCCTTAGAGTTTTTAAATGTTCATTCACCAGCCTATCTACCCAATGATTTTGGGAAAAAAAAAAAATCAGATATTCCTTACAAATCATTGTTCGCCAAAGTTATTAGCCCCAACAAATAGGCTCATCACCAACAACAAAATAAAAAAGGTTCACTTTGGGTTTCTCATCATAGGACTAGAAGGGGACGATGTTAACCCCAAGTTGGGTGGGTATCAAAAATCAAGTGGAACCAACCATGGTTTCAGATGACAATGTCGATGCCAGTGTTGGGTGGGTATCAGAAATTAGGTGAGAACCAGCCATGGTTTCCAATTTCCTACATTCAAACTACAACGGAAAAACAAACTTTCAAAAGGTAAACCTTAACCTTTTTTTTCTTCTTTATTGTTTTCATTTGGTGTTTTGAGTATGATTATTCCTTTTGTTTGTGTGATTATTTACTTGGAAAGATTTGTGTTTTAGTTGTTTTTGTGTTGTGATAAGTTTTATTGTTTCAATAGCATATTAATTAGTAAGCATGTTTGTTGTTGTGCATGGTTCCTAATTTTTATTTTATTTTTTTTTGCATTACATTATGCTTGCATTTGTTTTTCATATTTTTTCAATAATGAAGAGAGGAGAGATAAGGGAGTGATTTGACGTCATACTTGCTTGTACATGTTTGGTTTCTAGTTGTAAAAGACATAAAAAAGCATATGTAGAAAAATAGACCAATGTAATATTTGGAAAAAATATATTTTAAAAGTTTTTTACAATTTCCAAAAGACATGTATCATGTGGTTATTTCTAAAAAGTTTAGACATCCTAAGGGACATGAGTTGTTTGTGAATTCTTCACATTGTTCAAGAAGCATTAAAGGCATTTAGGTTTCATTATTATCATGTGCAAAAGGTATTGCATTATTGTGGGCATGTAAAAAAGTCCTAATGAAGAGGTAATATATTAGGAGGTTTTCAAGCTTATAATTTTCACTTTTGTCAACCCAAATTAAGGACAAAATCATCCATTTTTGTTTTGAAGTTTTTTTTTATCAAAATACATATTGGTTGCCTTTGAACTCCTTGCTTAGATTTTTGTCCACTTTGTGCCCATAATATTAGGACCTATAATTCAATCTAAAAGGGGGAAAGATTTTTTTGGGTAGAACATTAACTTGATTGGGTTTTTCCAATTGTAGTTGAGTAAAGGTCTTGTGAAAATGAAGCAATCAAATGAAAATGAAAATAGAATAAAACTTGAAAATGAAATATGTGAAATTTATCTTAATGATGTTGCCATGTGGAAGAAGAACTTATAGATGAAAGAATTAAATAATGTCCTAGTTTGCAAACAAAAAAAAAGCTTGGATAATGATGAAATAATGAAAAATAAATCTTCAAAAGTTACATGTTCAAAGGTGAAATGGGGGCCAAATTTCATTATGTTAAAATCTTTATTGTGTTGATGACAATAAGGAAGTTGGTTGTGGATTCTTCAAATCATGTGTTGTATCTTATGTTACAATAGTTTGCTCAATGCATTAATCCAAGAATGCAATTGAAAAAATGTTTTAAATGAATGGAATAATATCTTTGAAAAAACATGTGGATGTAGACCATTTTGTCATTGCAAAAAAATTTGAAGAAGTTATAAAAGTGTTTTTACAACTATATCAAAGGCTTATTATACATACTAAAATTATTTATTACAATAAAATTTATATATGTAATATTATACGAATATTATTATTTAATAATTATCATTATTATAATAAAATAAATTTATTATTTATTATTATTTATAATAAATAGTATAACATAGGTATTAATAAATAGTTGCAAACAAGTTGCAACTAAGTTGGTCACACTTGCAACTAAATTGTATATTTCCCATTTGTTTTCCATTCTTATAGTGTGCAATATATAAGTAGATGCATTAGAAGTATTCAAAATATAAGTGTCATTTAAGGGATGAATTAATAAAAGAAGTTCAACCCTACAAATTTAAACCCAAAATAAAATAGGTTAATTTTACACCTATTCAACTATCTAAGGTGTACATGCTTGCCTACCTAGGCCTACCTTCTTTGCCTATGTCACATGTTGACATCCTATTGGCCCTTAAATTGAATGATCCATGTTTAATTAATTAATTAAAAAATAAAAATTGGGCTTATTTGTGCTACATGTCACCAAATAATTGGCCTTAAAAACAGACATAATATTATTTCATGTGGGAAATTTTTTAATTGTGTCACATGTCATGATCTAAAACCATCCAAAATGGATGATTAAAAATTCTCAAGATTAAATAAAAATAAATTTGAAATATTCAAAAATGTTGCCACATAGCAACACATTATTTGTTATTAATGTCAAAAACATTAATCACATGTTAATTGCTAACAACAATACATGTACAATTAGTCAAAAGATGATAATGTATTTTGTTAACTTTAATTTTCCATCCAAAGACCATATCATTTGCAGCTACAGTGAAATACAACTTGTCCAACACAATTAATGGCATTTTACTTTATATGTTGCATGCAACTAAAACCTAGTTGCGAAATCTCATTTTTCTTTTAATGATTAAACCTTTTTGAAATTTAATGTAGGTTTGGAAGGAAATTCATTAAGTTTCAAAAGGTTTTGCAATTTCAAAAAACTATTTTTCTTTGTTAGACTAGGCAAACCATTGTGAGAATTAGTGGACAAGTGCCACCTCCTTTGGGAACTAATTGTTATTAAGTTTGTAGAAGACCAACAATTTGAGAATTAGTTGAATTGTTTTTCCAAAAATGTAAAACCTTAACTAGTTCCTTTAGGCTTGATTTTTTAAAATCAACTCAATTTTTTAAACTTTGTTTAAAACTTGGAACCAATAGTTTTTAAATGGACAACAACTTAAAAGCAAAATTAAGTTAATTTTAATATTGGAACTCTCAAGTTAGTTCATTAACCTTAGCTACCCACCTATAATCCCCACTAGAAGGATTAGTGCAATTAGAGTGTGGTTAATTGAGTTCACAATTTGGAAGTCCAATGGATGCACTTTTGCATATCTTTCAAGCATAATTTCATATAAATAGTTTATTCAAAAATTTTGATTTTGGTTTTATTGGATGCATATTTTCATTTCCAAATCCTAGATTTTATTTTTTTGGTAGTTTCAAATTAATATGAAATCAAGAAATTGGGCCAATTTTTTTGAAATTGCCATAAGTGTCACTCTTATCTCTTAAATTTTATTAATTAATATTTTAAAATTTTCAACCCATACACATTTGTCCTAAAATATATTGGGCTCAAAATAGCCTAACTAAATTTTGATTAGGAAAGGGTAGGATGGCTAAGGAAATTTTGGGGTTAACTTTAAATTTAAGGGGATTAGGTTAAGACATATGTCTTTATCCTAGTAAGGTTTGAGGGGAGGTGGCCTAGTTAAGATAAGGGGGAAAGTAGGTTGGTTAGATTAGGACAAGGTTGGATTTTTTATCCTTGTTTGAGACTAGCTAACCTTTCTAGATAAAGGGGTACGGATAGGGTGAAGGATGCTTCCTAGAAGCTTCTAGCAATTAGGGTTAGCATAGGACATTACTAGTGGCATCTCCAAGGAGTTGAAAACCAAGGAACTTGTTGTTGACTTCTTTTCTTCTTCTTAAGTGATCAACAAGGCATGAAAGGGTTGTGAGAAGGAAGGAGTAATGATGATAGTTGTAAGGAGGGGCAAGAGATCTTGGCATATCATGGGAAGGTGAGATAGATGAAGGTGGAAGGTTACAACATCATGAACTAGCCAACTTCTCAAGGTGTGGTCAAGTCAACATGTGTTTTGGTGAATGAAGACATGATCCTCAAGTGGTGACGATTGTGGGCATGTAAGTGTGGGAGGAGGAACTCATGAGTCTGGTGACTAAGAGGTGGCTAGTGGAGGTCAAGAAAAGGTACTCAAACCTTTGCTAAAGTGAGAAACTAGGAATAGAAAAGATGAGGAAGTTTGGGGTTGTTATTGTGAGACCTAGGAACAAAGGTAAAGGTCTACCTTCTTGTGTATCAAGAGCAAACAAAACTAGAATTTAGGCTATCCAATAAAGGAGAATAGAAAAGAAAATTGTTTGGGGGATGTGGTAAAAAGCTCTAGAGATATAGGTAGTTGACAAGAAGTGTGTAATGAAGAAAAGTAGTGTAGAGACGGTGTTAGGGTTTAGTAAGGAGGAAGAATTTGAAGACTTGAGGATTGAACCAAAACTACATTGTAACCACTTTTTAGAGGTGTGGCACTTATTTTGTTGGTAAAGACTTGTTGTACTTCTGGTCTAAAGATGATTGCATGAAGCTAACATGGTTTAGGGTTATAGCTAGTTAAGTGCAAGGAAAAGGGAGTGGTTAGAAAAAGAAGTAGGATAGTTGTTTATAACAAACAAAGGGGGAAAAAGATGGAGAAGGGAATGGTTTGAAGAAGTAGGATAGTTATCCGCAACAAACAAACCAAAAAAAATTTAAAATTAAAGAGAAACAAAGGGGAGAAGAGGATTTTATTAAGGTTTGAACACAATTAGGCCATGCCTTTGGAATGGTTGCTAGAGAAGGGAATGAATAGGAAAATTTATAAATCAATTAAATAGAAATTAGAAGGTAAAGGTCATGGGAATTTGTCAAAAATTTGTGACTCCCCCCTTTGATAATCTCCAAAGGGGTAAAGGGGAATGGCCCATGACAAGGTGTCGAAGGCACGTTAAATTTGCGCCTAGCAAAATCATATAAATAAGTGGTGGAAAAAATCTTGGATTGGCACATGGTTGATGAAGAATCTAAGGAACATGTAATCCAATGCAAATATTTTGTTTCAAAAAATAAAAATAAAAATGTAAAATTATAGCAATTTTTGTTTTCGGCCTATCAAAATACGAATAAGGAATAGTCACCACACATAAGTTCCATTCAAATAAATGTCATGCAACCTTAAAATGCACATAGGCCTTGGTAATGAAGGGTTATTGTCAAACCCACCTTTCAAAATGAAGGGTTTATTTGAAACTTGCCCTTTGCAAAGTCTACAAAAATAATTTGCATAAAAATGTGTAAAATTAATAGTTAACATCTATGATATATAATACAATACATGTGTCAGATATGTAGGTGTGTATAACTTGAATATATTGAAAAACAAGGTTTCTCCTCATGAATTTTACCACCAATGTAAATTAGTGATTATCAAAAACTATAATACAATATTAACTATGGAGTACATGATTGTGTTGAACATCACAAGTTAATTAATTTTGAATTACAAATTACATACTTGTTTAATGCCATTTTAAAACTGAAAACATTTTTCCTTCAATGTTTAAATTTTTTTATGGACATTAACAATCATAAACAATTTGGTCAAATCCAAATGAGGGATATAGATCATACCACAATCCAATAAAATGGAAGAAATCATAAACCTTCAAAAATTCAAACTTTTGTTTTTTTTTACTTCTTCCCATTTGAAAAAGCTAAATCCCAATTCGAAGACGGGAAATGGTTTCCACATTTAAAAGACACTTTTACAAAAAAAAATTAATGGGTTTTTATTTCAACCTAAATGCCTTCTCACATGATGATATCTAATTGTAAGAATACAAAGTATAACTTGCCATAATAACATGAAATAATATTTTTCCTTCAACCTCATACTAACGAGGATGGCTAAAACATAAATTTTAAGTTTCCAACATATTAAAATAGAAAATAAATCAGGAAAACCACATCACCAAAACAAGTGAACTATATTGAATACTATGAATCACTTGAAATTCAAAATCTTGATTCAAATAAGTTGACCTTATTTGCACTAAGCTTTTAAAAAATATGCATGCCTATCTACGTATCCATGTATATATATACATGTGTGAAAGAAGTCTCATTTCAAATGATCTTCAAATTGAACAATGGAAAAGAATCCAAATTCCTGAAACCTAATAGAATGGAGTTTAAACTTAAACAAATCCTTACGATAGTTCTATCAAGAAAACATGTACAAGTAACTACTTGCATATAGGTGAATATAGGGGTGCAAGTGTAATATTGTACTCACATTAGCAATACAAGAGCTCTACTTATTGGGAAACAACAAGAAAAAAAAAAAAAAAAAAAAAAAAAAAAAAAAAACAAAATTAAAAAATATAAAAAACATAAAAAACAAAAAAAAAAAAAAAAAAAACCAATTTAAAAAATAATTTTTTTTAACAATTTTTTTTCAAAACCAAAAA
>Ga0116231_10006241_pt1 | contig 22898 bp, 13 predicted proteins | sample S1TSphgellanicum_2_FD_89695 | JGI IMG/M metagenome (GOLD analysis project Ga0116231, IMG submission 89695) | Host-associated microbial communities from peat moss isolated from Minnesota, USA - S1T2_Fd - Sphagnum magellanicum MG | ecosystem: Host-associated > Plants > Peat moss > Unclassified...
ACATAAATAAACTAGACAAAAACTAAGGTGATGTATGCAATACATATTCAAGTATGCTTCAAATACAACTTACATACAATTTAAATACAACCATTATACATAACCAGTAATATATGGGTACATTTTAGTATGTATCCATATAATAATGAGTAGAATACATTTGGAATATTCACAGGGCTATGACTCATTTGGTGACATTTGTAACTAATGGTAGGTAGAAGGGTCTTCTTGGATGGAAATTGTAATGAAAGTTATCCAAATGAAAGGATGAAATAATCCATTAGTCATAAGTTAGTCATAGAGTAGTTGCAAGCGGCTTCAAATGCAAACAGTAGTTGTAGATATAACCAACAATAGTTATAAATGTCAAATAGTCGCAAATTCGTTGGTTACAAAATCACAAATTTCTACTAGTGCTATTTCCCTTTCTCTGCATCAAAGATCCATTGAATCCAATTAGCATAGTCATCAGAGTTTGCAATTTCTTCTCTCATGAAATCATCAGCCTAATCTTGCAGTGTGAGCTGCAGGATTTGCTGTGGTCCCTCCTTCAACACCAAATCTTCAAGTTCGGTGTTTCTGAATTCAGACTTGTCATCAATTGGCTCCACCAATTGAAGCCCTCCTTCACTGTCGTCATCTGCATCAGTGTTTGAATCTGACATCAACGCATTCGTTTGCTTAGTCACAATAGGATCACATAACGACACTTTCCCAAGGTCCACCGCCAAAGTTTCAGAGGATGCACTCTCCAAAGTGATTGCAGCATCGCACTTCAGAGCCTCCGAGCTCACATTCTGCAGCAAATTCACCACAGTCAATGGCAACACTTCCACATTAGTTCATGGTCCCCTTCTTACTTGGATCAAACCCCACTCCACATCCACGATGGCTCCAATTTTCATCAAGAAATCCAATCCAAGTAGCACATCGTAGTTGTTCGTGTCCACCACCATGAAAGTCACGGTGCACTGGACACCTCCAACTCCTACTGGTACTTCATCGATCCGACCTAAGGCCTGTGTGATGACCCCTGATGCAGTCTTATAGGTCTCGGATCCAGCTACCAAATGCATCATCCCCATCTCCCTAACCACAGCAACAACCATGATAGACATGGATGCCCCTGTGTCGACAAGCCCTTCTATTACATATATGTTTATTTCCACAGGCAAATGGAGGGTCTTACTTCTGTTTATTTTGTTAACATAGATTCGCCTAATTACCGGGACTGATGAAACCATAGACACTTGATCATTCACAATTTCTGCATCCTTCTTCCTACGAGCTAACTTCACTAGACTCTCCAGATGCTCCAACTCTCCTGGTATCATCAATATTGTTTCCATTGGGGTAAGGGAAACCTTCCCCTTAATGAAATGTGAAAGAATCTTTGACTTGACTGTGGTCTCGCGATTCACTCCCGTGCTTTTTCCTGCAGCTTCAGGAGATGGTACATTACCTGTTGGTGCCACTTCGACAGGGATTCGCCTCCGTGGTACCCGAGTGTATGAAAATACCTTTTCATTTCCGCACAACCTGTGTAGTTGCTGTAGAGTTGCTTCCTCATCATTCAACAAAACTTCTACAAAGTTCGCAGCTCCAGAATGCACCTTTACATCCTTGGGTTTCTTCCAGCATCGGTCCTCTGAGTGTCCCAATCCTGCACAGAAACAACATTTGATCCCACAATTTTCTGTCCTATGAGACATTCCACATTTGGCACATTTTGGCCATGGTTCATTAAGTCTTGGACATGTTGTGGCTATATGGTCACCTCCTTTGCAGATTTGGCACCCGCTGGACATCGTGGAAGAGGATGATGTGACAGAATTCGGCACATTCCTCTTGAAAAAGTTAACCAGTGTGTTATTCAAAGCAGTCACCTGCTTCTCCATCATCGTTTCTTGGACTCCCTCTTCTTGCTCTTCCTTCAGAGGTTCAAATGGAGTCTTTCCCAACTCTCCCAGTACTCTCTCAAGCTCGGTAGCTGCACCTACCAGCTCTTCAATGTCAGTAAACGTCCTTACTATGCACAATTTCCGAATCTCAGGTCTTAGCTTGGCCAAAAACCTTCTTCTTTGCTCAACATCGGGTATCCTCCCCCTTTGGAACAACTTGTCGAGACGTTCAAAGTACCTCTGAACTCTCTCTTTTGGTTCTTGCTTGATGGCATCTAGCTTCATCCGAATGTCATCAGCATCAACGTCCCCATACTTATGCACGATCAGCGTCCTCAGTTCATTCCAATCGATCGGCGCCGGCTGCAACCTCTTGAACCACTCTTTGGCTCTGCCCCTCAAAGTGAGCTTGGCAATCTTGAAGAGCTTATCCGCATTGAGGTCTCGCACCTCAGCAGCCATGGTGAGTCGCTCCGCCCAATCGTTAACATCCTCGTGATCACGCCCCCAAAACAACTCATCCATTCCCTAGGGATTAGTCATCTTGCAGATGACTCGCTGCAAGTCAAAATTGCAACACTTTTCACAGCGCACGGTCCTTCAAATTACAATCAAGTGACAAAAAAATTGATCGGCCTCTCAGTCTCTCCTGTTCATGTTCGATTTTCGAGAAGGACAAACATCATCCAAGCCACTCTGTAAACTCAGATTGGACTCCCTCAGCTACTGGACTCAAAGGTGTAACATTAAAAGCAATAGTAGTAAAGTTTTGCTCATCTGTAGACTCTTGTTGGAATTGCCATTCCCTCTCTTGATTTCGCCAAATCTTCCAGCTTATAAGGCGAGATGTAAATCCGCCATGTTCCACCCTGAGTATGCGATCTCCCTCCTAAAACAAATCTTCCACACCAGGGATATACAATCTAACAAAATGGTTAGGCGACACGGCCAGCTTAGGAATCCAAATGTCCCCAACCCTTGGAACATTACGCTGTCTCTCAGCAAAGATAGGTGACACTCTACGCAAGGTAGGAGGTATAGTAGAATTGGGTCTGTAACTGTGAGGTTGATGCCCACCCCCTTGCTCCATCTATCACCTTTAACCAAACTTGTGCATGAGTGTAAAAACCACTATGAGCTACTTCTACTATGATATCTCCAACTCGAGCTTCAGCTGGATATATTCCTACAAGTCTCACTACTCCAAAACCCAAGAGACGCAGAATCACTGCTCCCCTTTGTGGTCCGTTCTGAGTAGTAAGAAAATCAAATCTGTTGACAAGTTGTTGTTCATGAACCTCCTGAGTCACTTCTTCTACAACAACCTCCTCTGCACTAGATGAAGACATTATCCTTGATGACCATTCTAACTAAGCATCCTCAGGTTCTACTAAGGCCACAAACACGGAACCATGCTTTGATACCAAAAAGGAAGGGTCCAACAGAAACACGACCCCTCTATCTAATTCACTCAGACAGAATGTGAGTGGGTATCTGTCTATCTAACCCACGGCATGACAATAGCATTAATCTGAGTCCAAAACTTCTGTCTCCTGGTTCTACCAAAACCCCAATGACACGCCCACACTTCTGATGCAGAGTCTCACCCCCTAGATTTGCACAGACACGGCTCCAACTCTTCGCAACTCGACAAACAAAACTTTAGAGATCAAAATTCATCATTCACAATTTACAAAATTCCCCAACAGCGCAAGCTGCCTCACTCCAGTATCCTCACCAAAGATCAAGCAATCACTACTTAGCTAAGTCGCTGACGCAGCGAAAAGTTCCCACAACTCAGCCAAGCTCTCCACGGAGTAGACATATATGGCTACACATCCAGACTTCTTCTCGGCTCCAACAACATCTGCCGCTCCAGTCTTCCCTCTCTCCCCAAAATTGAGACCAAAACTTCTCTACCACCTCTGTCCTAGCCTTCGCTACTATTTGCCCCCTTTTTCTTCCGGCCATGCTTCTTGATCAATCATCCTCTCCTCCCCTTCCGTTTGCTTCCTCCACAAGCTTGATTTTTCCCGTTTCTGCCGTTATTTTCCTCAACAACTCATCAATGCAGCGCTACCCCTCTCCATCATCAGTGTCGCCATCCTTCTGCTATCCCATCCCACACAGACAGATAGCAACCCCTCCATGCATCCCATGCACAATCAGCTCTAATCTTCTTCAACAAAATAAAATCTGCCGCTCTCATTAATGAAAGAGGCAGCTGGGTTAACTCTAAAACCTTGATCAGCGATTCTGGTGTTCACACAAAATACACCACCACAGGATCCTTGTTCGGTCACTCGTTGTTTGGTTACAAATTTTCTAACCTTAACACAAACCATTACATAAATTTTGCATAAATTTTTTTTGAATTTCAACCAAATCAGCCATGGGTGCTTGTTTTATGCAATTGTAGTTGAATTGATAAGCAACAATAAGGCCAATTGCATGGGAAATAATCCCAAGTCTTTCCAACACTCATGCAACATTCATATTACTAGTTGTATGTTCAATATCTTAATGAAATTCCTTCTATGGACAACTTTGTTTGATTCAATTATTTAAGTCAATAGGCTTTTGATGTTCATTCACCTTTCAATAGGTGTCAACCATTAGAAAAGTGCCACATAGATTTCTATTGAATTTTATGAAAATTGGCCATGCATTGACATGTATTAATGGGGGTTCAATTGGGTGAGAAAAGAACCCATGCTAAGCCCCCCCAACAGTCATGGCAAATTATGCAGCATTGTAATATTTTGAAAATTGAATCAAATAAATATGATATTACTAATTGTATATTCAATTTATTGTTATAATTCAATCTTTTCAATTATGTTTGGGAGATCTTCTTAAATTAAAAGGTTTTTGCATGTTCATTCCTACCTTTCATCATGGGTCGACCATTAAATTAATGTCACATCCAATTCCTTTGAAAAACCATCCTATTCCATTTGAATCCTTTTCAATTACCTAATGATATATATTTTTTGTCATCAATAGGCTATGTTAAATTTCAAAATTTCAGGTTTAGGGTTTACTAAAACTCCAAGGGAAATCATGTGGTCTCTTCCTTTTCTTTTATTCATTTTAGTCCCATATATGTACCCCCCTCTTTTTGCTTATAGACTTCTCTTTCTCACACTTTAGTAGGGTATGGCTTCTTGTGATGTCAAATTTGAGGGCAATCAAAACAAAACAAGATCAACACCACCAAGGTGTTGGAAAAAATCAAGATTCAACCGAAGAAAAAATCCAAGTTGATCTAACTCATTTGACACATTTAATAAGAAATCCAAGACTTTTTAAATTGATGTCTTGAAGATAAAACAAACATTCCAAATGGGCTATAAGGAAGGTGAGAAGGTCTTAGTTGTCTTGCTTATAATTAGCAAGGTCAAGAGGAGTCTATATCGAGCTTGGAGGGCTTTTAGGCTCCATTATGGATTGAGAAGAATGACAAATTTGAAGAGTTTCTCTAGGTGGACATGAGCCTTTGTAGATTATGTAACAAGATGTTATATGCATGGGATGGCAACCACATGCTTCAAGCCTAGTTGCCTTACATAGATAGGTTTCATATTTGTTAAAAAGATTGGCACATATATTGCGTCAACATCTTTGTTGTCAACATCAATAGTGGGTTAATGGAGCTCCTCACCGTCATGATTAAGTTGAACAAATAAGCAATTCTTTCAAAACCTAATACCATTACTTCAACCAACATAGATTCGTTGTTTGACATATTTCATGTTTCTGCAATGCAAGTTGGTGGAGTTGGATCATGTCATGCCATCTTGCATGCATGAATTTTTGAGGATCCAAAACATTAAAATGATTCCGTTGCAATAGTTCAAGGATGTTATATTTGATGAACAATATAAAAGATGTCAAACAAATACAATGAAGACATGGTATAACTTCATAAGTCCAAGCATGGTAAAGTGGACCAAAAAGTACATCTGCCCAAATCTAATTTTAAATATAGCAAATTTTCAACATAAACATAAGAAAATAAATTCAAAACTTTTTAAAGTTTCATTATGGAAGCTTCCATGCTTTTAGTGAATTTTTATGAATTGAATAGAAGATTTGAAAAAAACTAGTGCAATAAAAGTAAATAACAAGTAGAATGAAACCAACAAGTTAATATTGTGTTCATTCATATTCCTACATTAGATGTTAAATAGATTTTGATTCTACAATGGGAAAATTTAAAGGCATGCCATTAACTTATAAATAGAATAAATCCAATATTTAATCTATTTGTGTTTGAATTTTAACTTATTTTTTAGGTTTTGACATATTCTTGAATTTTGATGAATATATACAAACATATTTTATACATGTAGTTTTAAAATATAGTTGTAGCAAAATCAAATAACTTCATATAATTAAACATTAAAAAAATAACATTTTAAAATTCAATATACCAAGGCTTACTTGACTATCACATTCCATTTATGTTGCAAGGTAATTTTTGGGTCTATTTTACCATGTTTTGAACCTATGAAGTGTTTTTTGATTACATGTACAAGGTGAAATTTTAAACTTGCACAATTCTTCAAATTGACAAAACCATATAATGTCACATAATTTCTTATGCATAATTCCACTAGCATGTTTTTCTTATGAAATAATTCATAATGAAGGCCATTAGTTTCATTTGGATTAATTGATAATTTAAAATGAGGAGGACATGGTTTTTAAGGAACATCTTACCAACCAATGATATTTCATCTATAACCAACAATCAAAGTTGGTCATAAGTTTTTATTAATGTATCACATCTTTCATCACTTAATACTTTAAGTCCTTTTGAATTTTTGTTCAAAGGGATTCCAAATGTACAATGAATTGTCATTCCATTAATATTAAATGTTGTTTTCCCTATGTAAGCTAATTTCATTACTTTGAACTTTAAAGGGTTGTAATCTAAACATAATATGTTTTATGTAATAACATGTTTTGTATATTGTAATTGCTATTAAGGTTTAGCACTTATTACTTCAAAATGTGAAATGATTGAATTTTTAAAAATTATGTACCACCTTGTGCCAAAATTGTTTTAAATTGATTATTGTAAATGTCAAAAAATGAGGAAAAAACAAGTTTAGGGTTTATGCTTGCCTTGCTAGCTTACTAATGGATTCATGGCAAACTTTGCCATCACTGTCGTTGTTGTATTGGCAAATGTAATGACAAAATTTGGTTGCAAAGGGATTTTACTACTACAACTAACAAATTAGTCGAAAAGCAAAAATCATGACATCATCATCTCTTTCTCAATTCCCTTACTCTTGAATCTTTTAAAGAATAACATCGGCAATTATCAACTGTACTATAATGGCAAATGCATTTGTAATATTCAAATTATTTATTAAATATCCACAATTAGAGATTTTTTTGTAGTTTTGTGAAGTAAGATCATCCATAAGAGGAATGAGCCAAATTTGGCTAAAAGTCGAATAAAAATATATTAAAAACTTATAATCATGATTTGTTTTGAAAACCTCTATGAATACCATGTCTAAATATGGCAATTTTAATATTTTCCCAAAAGTTTTTTTTATAGCCTACATTGGATTTATTTTGTCATCATGGTGCAAAATTTTGACAAAAAAATTTCATCGGTCTACAACTACAAGTTTGTTGCTATTATATCACCTTTTGTTTTATTTCAATTGATTTGAAAATATTTATTCATGATAAGATACAAAAGTGAAACACATATATCAATACGGTGGAACATTTTTAAAACCAAATTGAGAAAGAAGTACAAACACCACCATATGTGATGTGAGTGAAAACAATCAAACGATATCCATGACATCAATAACAAAAGCCCAATAATTATAGCTAATGAAATATCCACAATTAAGAGTGAACTTGTTCAACATCCCACTATCGTAATACCTTTCTAGGTTTGAACCCACAACCAATTCAACAAAGTTTTGAAATGTTTCATTAGTCTAACCAAAAGCACAACAAGAAATTGGAGTAAATTTTAATAATGCTAATAAATTTATTCCTTATATGTCAAAATTTCAAATTAAAAAACTTAGGCGTCAAATCAAAATCTTCAAATCATATTAATTATTTGACACATTAATGTCGAACCTGAAAAGGTATTATACTATTAACAAATATAGGTTGTTAATTTTGTTGTATTGAGATATTTCGAATCACTATCGAACCTTCATCATTCTCTTTGTATAGGTGGAAAGCCTCAATGAATGTCCATTGAAATGGTTTTGCATTGCTTAGACCTATGGTGCATGAGTTATTGAATTTAGAATATTTTTTGTCATTGAAAATTCAATAAATTCATTATGAAAATGTATAGGAGAACTAGGGTGTGCTCTATATATATTGTTAGAAAGCCCTCAATGAGGAGGGTTGCATGGAGACAATTTTGTGATTTTAAACCTAAGGTGCAATAGATATTGTTGAATTTTGAGTAATTTTTGCCCATTGAAAATTCTACTTTAAAAATTAAATTTAAATCTTAGTGGAAACTAGATTTTAAATGAAAATGGCAAATAGGCTTGCATCAACACCGCTACCAACAACTTCAAAATGGAACAATGTTGGAACTTCTTCCAAACATAGCCTTCAAACTTACTAGCTCGAAGACCCCTCCACAAAGGTATTGATCTAGTTTTTTTCCCCTTTAATCATTTCCAATTTTTTGCACGTCCACTTCTCATTGTTCTCTCCTTTGGAATGTTATAGACCTTGTTCAATTATGTTACTCTATTGGTGAGGGATCCTAGTGAATTGAGTCCACAATTGATCTCTTTTATGTTCTCCCCTGTGTTTGAGGACTTATTACAGAAAGGGGTCAATGTTTGAAATGAAGACATTCTTTACAACTATATTGATGCATCTTCCATGAATAAGTCCAAGAATGGAAGGCCATTTCGGGTGGCCAAGGAGATTCATCTTGTGACCTTTCAAGCTTTGAAAGAAGTCTGCTCTTAATCGAGATCCTTGGTTGTGGACTTGTCTACCTCTACAAGTTCGTTTAAATTCCTTTCATTTTGTTTCTTCCTTGCCTTCCTTCCCATTTTGTTTTTAACTTTCATGCTCCAAGCAAGCAATAGCACCAAAGCTTGCTAAATATTCCAACATCATATTCTAGCTCTTTAGCCAGACATGGAGGTGTTCAAGGAGGTGTTAGAGTTGTTTATTAAGGTTCCCAACCATATGGGAAAATGTTGTGTTATGTGGTTGGATGATGAGGACTCCCCACCACCAAAGCAATCTAAATGGAACTTGGATTGTGAGTAAGTATACCTTTCCGTCTTGTTTTCAAATTTGTTGTTGTGGATTCCTCTTTATTTTTCCTAATTGTCACCTCTTGTACTCTTGTAGAGGGCTTCCATCACCTATTCCCATGGGTCCTATTTTTTTTTCAACTAAAGATTTACAACTTAGTCCATCTTGGAACTTCTTATTGTCGTCGTATGTCAAGGTCGAAGCCCAAGTCATGGCTTTCGTGATCTCACCACCTAGCACAAACGAACATGTTAAGTATGATCCTTCTGTTAGATCTTTAGTTGATGATGAAGCCATCAAGTGAAGTAGATCTCGTTTGTTGAGCTTGGGGGTGGATCACTAAGTCCTTAAATCCTTTGTGTGATCTTATGGTTGGGTGGAGAGCTCAATTTCAATGCTTTTATTTCTCTTTTGGCAACTATTGTAATTAATGATATGCTTCAAATTGTTTCTCCATCCAAAGATTTCTTGATCCCTTGTACCATATTTATTTCTACCATAATTTTTTAATTTACTTCATTCTTGAGTCTCTTTTATTTTTCTCCTCGGATTGTGCATGATCCATCATCTAACATTCTTCATTCAAATTTCCCATTCTTGGAAGACAATTAATTTTCTCCATAATTGAAGTTTAATGCACAAAATCCATAATCCATTGTGACACTTTTGATTCATGCCAAAACGATGGTTTCTGTTTCTTACTTCCTTCATTGATATTTGTTGACTACTCAATGGATTTTCAATGCTTGTAATTCATCTGCTATAATTTACATGTTGAATTTGTTTCCAAAAGTGATGTACTTCTATAGTCTAGACTTTTATTGATCCATTCTAATTTTGAATGGCAGCATATTGAAGGTCATTCACATGTATGCAATGCCTTATTGTTACTTGTACATGACTCAATTATTTTAAATCCTTTTTCATTATAATGGAAATGAAATGCAAAATTTGGGATATCACTTTCACCAAATATTTCAAAATGTGATGTTCGTTGCTTTAACAATAGTATCGTCTACTTGAATTAACCTATGCATTTTTTACTCCTATGTTCTCCCATGATGTTTTTTCAAATATATTAAACATACTACTTTCTTATTTCAAAAATGCATATCAGTTCAAAAAACATTTTTTTCATACATCTCTTTGTGCATCATATCCTTGAAGAACCTTATCTACAAAGACTTGTTACCTTCTCATGCTAGGGTTTGCAATTGTTGCCAATTTTAGAGGTGTCTATAGACTCTGCTTTGAATATATTAAGCTTAAGCAGGTTCCATTAGTGAGTTGTTCAATTCATTGGAACCCACTATGGTGTAGGCATTGGGGTCATGTCTTTCGAGTTCATAGCTGCATATCCCTGGAATGTTGAGAGCGTATTCTTTGTTTCCTCTTCTAAATATGTTACTACATCTTCTATGTGTGGTGGTGAACTCTCCTTTTCTTCTGGGCTTCTAATAATGTAGTTGGCCGATACTAGGGAATCTAACTATCTGTTGTAAGCGAATACTAATGTTTCTTATTAATTGTCTTTAACGTCAAAAGCATTCCTCTGCCAATTTCATAACAAGAGTGATTTGTTTATTCTCCTCTCATCTTGAGATTAGCACAAGTAGTCACATTGCCTATGAAACCGCATTTAATAGTTTTGATTAGTTGGGTGTGTTGGCCATGGATTGTTTCTAGGATGTTGTTGTAGACTATTCAAAAAGTATGGGCAATTCTCGTATATTTTATAATCTTGCAAATGGTTATAAGATGCCCAATACCTAACATCTACCTGGAACTTTACATCTATATTTTTCAGCTTTCTTATATCTATTGAAGGGTAATCATCCAAATCCTTCGGTGTTCAACAAAAGTGCCTTGGATATGGATATCGTGACATTGTGGAAATGAACATTTTTATTCGAACTTGTTTTTTTTTATTGCTACTTGGAAGCTCACCGAAAGATTCTAAACTTTATTTGTGCAATGCTACAAAATTGTAAACATTTCCCAAAGTCTAAAATTTTATAGGGTCACTATGAGATTAATATATTCAATGGCCTATCGGAAATTGTTTACCTTTTTTTGGACCATTTGGATGGGACTGACTACATTAAAATGTTATAATTGGCATAACAACTATGTTTCCTACTCGTGTCACGTGTGTTGTATGTAACATGTAATTATGATCACTTCACTGCCCCTCTGGCCTTATGTGGTTTCGTATTGTTTTTTGTTTACATTCATAATCATGCCATGTGTCTAGTTCATGCCCTATGGCGACTATTATTCCTATATTATTTCATTTGTTTCATCAACCACGACATCATGGATATGATTTTGATTATCATTTATTACTTTGATATGAAATTTTTATTAATTGTTTGACTCAACGGTCACTACGGGTTTGTTCAACATTGCTCAAGTTTAGCCATAATTTTATTTTTATTTTGCATAAATAAAAATTTCCTCCTATGATTTCATATTTTGAACAAATGTTCATCTTCACACGTATATTGACCTACGATTCAATGTAAAGAATATAGTTTTGGTTTTTCATTCTATTTCCTACTCATTGTTTTTTTTTCTATTGTCGTACACGCCTTGTGGGTTTTATGGCTAGCCTTATCATTCGACAATTAACTGGTTGTTTTAAAACTTTGTTCCTCAATTCTTGTGGAACCCAGACTCACTTACCTAGAGTTGAATAAAGTCATCATCGAGGATTCATGAATTCTATGGATAGCAAATTCCCAATTTTTAGTAAGTCTTTTGTTAACAACTTGTTCAATAAACTTGTGAAAAAATTCTTTGGAATTGGCTTTCTAAACTTGCACGTTTTTTGAAAAAATCCATTGCATGTGTAAACATTGCCAAATTGTAGTCCTCCATATCATCCCTGGAAATGTTTACACTTTGTTTCATTATGGAAAGACTCTCTTTGTCACTCTTCGCATTTGCCCATCGCCATGTTCCCCATTCCATTGTTTTGTCAATTACTCCCTTCCATTATGTTCCCCATGTTCGGATCTTGAACAAATGCCTAAGGGGGGTCCAACTTGGTATTTTCTCTTAAATATTCCAATAGATTTTTTGTCATCTCGCAAATTCTTTCTAGTATGCTTGAGATTAATGTGTACTCAATCATAGATTCCAAAGTGTTTGATGTGACCGTTGGTGACAAAAAAAATTTGCCATTGGCGTAAAGAGGTTTTATGATTGCAAGCACATGGATGAATATTGAAAATTGAGGTATTTTGCATGCAAATTAGTAGTAGAATGAAAATTAATGCAATTTCATTGTGCAAGTTGCCAAGGGGTTGAGAGCACAAATGAAAATAAAAAAGAGTTTAAAGTGGTAAAATGTTCTAGGGTACTTGATATTGTCTCAGATGGTTGCATACCTCTTTGTGGTGGACAAGTACTGTTTGAATTGGCACATACCCTTTGGGGGATCAATAGGTTTATGTGCCTTTGAATTTGATGTAATCTCAAATTTCATATGGTTTGGATGCTGCAAGCTAGAATATGAAATACTAGTTCAAGTATAACTTGAACATTTCATGTGACAAATTGGTCACAATAAACCAACATAAATTTCTTGTATCCTATTTCTTTTGTTCATTTTTTTGCAAAATAAAACTTGTTGCGAATGTTCATGAAAAAATTCATCCATTGTCATTTTTCATCCCCATTTTCATCCATAAATATCATTAATCTATGACACATGGAAGAATATTCTTCCATGTCACTATATATTTTATCCTAGGTGTGACAAAATATTCTTTAAATGTCTTATCCACATTGGAAGAATATTCAAAAAAAGATTTGGTCTTATTCCCTTGTTCATGTTCACCTACTCATGTTCATGCTCCTATGCTCACCAAATAACATCCTTAGTTTTTTTGTAATGCATATAAATTTTGAGTAAAATTTCTTGAATATAAATTAGTAATTTAATATTGTATATGTTCATACATGTAATATTTGATTTTTATGTAGATCAAATTTAGTTTATGACATATCAAATAATGATAATTAAATTGTGAAACTCTAATGTTCATTCATTTTTTCATGTGATAGTTTAATATTCATTAACAATTATGATCCGAATTAATTAAACTTTAAATTACATGTAATTTTGATTTGTAAAAGTGAATGGTTATGTATGATGTAATTTTTTTTAATGCATTCAAACAATAATATTTAGTTTTGAAATAAAATTAAACAAAATTTTGAAATATAAGTTTATAAGAATACATATGTTCAATATATGTAATTTTTGTTTTTAGATCAAATTTAGTTTTCAACATATCAAGTGATGATAAATAATTAATATTTTTTGAACTCTAAGGTTTATTCATTTTTATACATACGATGACTTCATATTTGTTTAAAATTTTATCAAAATTAATTAAATTGAAATTACATGAAAATTTTATTTGGAAAAATCAATTTTTCATAGGATGCAATTTTTTCAATTAAATAATCAATTAAATCAATAATAATAACAAGAATAATAGCAAAAAAAAAGTTATAAGTTTGGAATATTGTGTATTGAAATATTAGTTAAACTAATATGTTTATTAATGGGGTTTTCTATTACCTTGTTTTTAAAATTGACTTAAAAGCATAAAATAATTAAATAGGTTTTGATTTTATTTTTCAACAAGTTTTGTGGGGTAGTTTGTTTATGTCCCTTATAAGAGTATTCCAATATATTAATTATAAATTATTTTACTTCATAAACAAACCAAATAAAAACAATGTCGAAAGATTTATTCCTTTTCCCAGTTGAAGGAAACAACACAAAAGCATGTCCCAAACCAAAAAATTATCCAATGTAAGTACCAATGTTCTTATTAACCTTAGTATTCCTTTGTTTAACCATAATTAGGTAGTATTAGATGAAATAAACAACTTTTTTTCCTCATAAATTCATTAAATTTTTTAATGAAGTAGACATATATGAAGTTACAACATAAATATGATTGCTTGTTAAAAGGCATCACCAAAAAACCCATCTACTTTCTTTTGAATAGAATATACTTAACACATACTTGAATCAAATATTACACTACAAGAAATAGGTCTAAAAAGTTACTTAAACCTACTTTTACAATGTGAAATTTCAAAATTAATGCATAATAATGAAAAAAGTCTTGAATCCTTTTATATATATACTTACAAAGTCTTATCCTATGATTGAATCCAAGTCTCGAGTTTGGAGTCCTATGCCTAAATCCTTTGAATGAGTCATGAAAATCTTGGAGTTGTATGAAAAGTCTAGAGTTTTGAGTCATAGAGGTTGTACTTCAATTTTGACTTTTCAAAAAACCCTAGATTTTTGGTAACATTAGCTCAGCTTGAGATTAGATACTAACTTCATAGTCTTGAGAAGGTCTATTTCAATAAGATCTTTTGTTTTTCATAATTTTGCATTTGCCATTTCACATAATCACGGTTTGTACATAGTAAACTAATGTGAGTGTATAATGTTCAATTGGAATACCCAAGTGTGTTGTTAACTAATTAACGCCCATGTTTGAACTACATGTTTTATTTTTATACAAGGTTCAAAGCCCAAAACCCACAAGTGGAGATTGGATTTATTGCATTCCATAAATTTAAGCCCCTTTTTATCTACAAATTGAAAGACTTCAACTTTTGATGTTGCTAATGGCATCAAGAAATGATGGATATTAAAGTGGGATTCAACAACATGAGGGCTTCAATTGTGCATCATGGAGGTGATGAATTATGCACCCATGGTTGTGAGGCAATCTGTGCCAATCTAGGGCACGGAGTAATAGCAAGTCCAATTGTGTCATGTCAAGTAACGAAACATACTTACCAACCCAATTTTGATTTGTGGTCAAATGTGTTATGCCCAAAAGAAATGGGTCGTAATTGTTTAGGATGGATTGTGTTAATGGTCTGTGTACATGATGTGGCATCAAACGACTACATGATAGAAAGCTTGATCCTTCCAACGAGTCCTTACTCAAGTGGAGAGCTTTTGAGAAAACCCCCCCCCCCCAAAAAAAAAGAAGGGCGAACTTAAAGAAGTAATTCACTTAGAACCTAAGCTTACTTCACCTTGGGATTTTATATTGTATGTTGCTCCCAAGATTCAAAAATTTGTCAAACATAACTTTTTTGCCCAATGGCATGACACATAGTTCTGATTATGCAAAGAAAAAATAGAGCCAAATGAAATCCTTTCAAAATGTGAGGAAAACAAATGCAAGGAATGTAGTTCTAAAAATCTTTAAAATAAAAATTTAATTAATTGAAATGTCAAAATTATTCAATATATGGATCTACCCTTGAAAAATCATTGTTTTTATTCTTACAGACCGATTAGATATTTCCAATGGTATTTACGACAAGAAAGTAACAAAGCATTAATATTCCTTTACATCAAAATAATTTGTTTGTGAAGAACATAATGGAACAAAACATTGGAATAATATTGAATGATGATAGGTCTTGAACAAAGTTCAAGAAAGAAAACCAAGTGGCAAAAAATGGACCCCAAGAGGGTCAAACACAGTCAAAGGAGCCACAAGGGTGTTGGATGTTAGATTATGTCATTAAAATCTAGATTTTATTTTATTTTTTCCATTTGAAACCATGGAAATCATGGCACTTTTTTTATAAAAAAAACATGAATGTTAAAAAAATCAAATTAAAACTCCATTTGATCCAATTTTAAGTTTTGGTTTAGTTAAATATTTTTTAAAATGAAATTTTTTGTCATTAAAAAAGGACATTCTCACAAAGGACTTTCAAAGGATTCAAATAATATAAATAAGTTGATGGTAAAAAATGAAATGATAACAACCTATTAGACACACTAAAAAAATATTCATTATTTCAAAAATGTGAAATTGTAAAACTTTGAAAATTCATAATATGTACATTTAAAAATTCAGAATTTCAAAACTTCAAGAGTGTTTTGCCACATATAAATGGGGTATGATATATATGATGTATCACATTAATTCAAATTTTTAAAATTAAGATTTTTTGGTATGATTTCAAATTATCATCATTTTTCAAGATGAAACATAGAATCTACAAGGAATTTTTACATTTTTACAAATTCATATTTAATAATAAATGATTAAGAACTTTTTAAGAACTTATTGGTGCAATTTTAATTATTTTTCATAACAAGTTGCAAAAAAAATCATTGAAAAAATCATTATATGAAAAAGCTATTTTGGGGAAAAAGGACGTGCAGGATTAATGTAAATTAGCACTCGTGGCTCCTTTGATCTCATTTTGGCCCAACAACGGATTCAAACAAACAAAATAAATTGCAAATGAAACTTTACTCCAAACTTTCTCTTGCCTCATAATCAATAAGTTTTAAGATGCTAGTGTCATATATATTTTCAATATTAGATGATTTGGGAGAGGGTAAGAAGGCCATGTGTCAATCAATGTCCTTAACATATTCAAGCAAGGATTGGCTAAGAAGGGGACCTGGGAAAAAGTCACTATAAGCATGTAATGGAACGAATTGAAAACAATGAAACTAGATATATCTATAGGACACATAATACATTAGTGTCAAATCAAAGGTAGAATAATTAAAGAGAATGCATTCCAAGATGGTTAATGTCAACTTATTCACAATCGAGATTAACTCACGCTTTCTTTTCAGGTGGTGAATTCGGGTGAGGTTGAATAGTTAAGTGAAGTTGAACTTGGGTTTATCCTTCTCCAAAAGAGGTTTGACAATCTCTTCATAAACATCATTGTTTGGTTTCAACACAAAAAACATCATGACCAATAAATTGACAAGCTCGAATGCAATCCCATGCAAAACAATCATGGAAACTAGTATTTGAATATCAAGGAGCATAGATTGTGATTTCAACTTGCAAAGAAAGGTCACGAAGACATACTAGTGGATGAATTCATGTTGACAACAAGCATACCAAGAGGTGAAATAGAGCCCTGAATGTGGACACATGTATCTTTTAACCTCCTTTGAAAGGGATACTTATGCTAGACTTCTCCATTGTTTCAATGTTAATATGGTTCTACATGATATCATTCTCACCCAAGGAAACACAAGGAGTCACCATCTCTAGGTGGCTTTCTCGAAACTATAAACCACCCATTTCGCAAACAAAAAGAATTGCCCAAATGAGTTGAACTTGCAAGGTGGGGAATGGGAAAACTTAATCAAAGATGATTGTTTATAATGAATGTAATGTAGATACAAATGAAGAGGGGAATTACCATTTCCCCTTGATTTCATTACTCATTCATGGCAAAGTATTGATAACTACCCATTTCGAATGGATCTCATATCCATTGTTCTCCAAGAAGGACTTGATTCCCTTTAGGATGTGGGGATCATCATCATGGAAAATAAAAATTGCACCATTTTCAGTTTGCAAAACCAAATATTCCTTACATAATTATTTATGTGACAGTTATAAAGGGGGATAATAGTGGGAGGTTTGGAGACAAGATAAATTGGCAAGTTGGATGAGACTTCAACAATGAAAACATGCTTCCCACATCCATAATCTTGCAAAATGGAAGGCAAATGATTAACATCATGCAAAACAATATGCATCTTATGAAATGCACATAAGTAATTACTTGAACAAGTACCTTTGAAAGCATTTCATTTAGTTTTGCGTATGAGGAGGCTACAAGCTAGATGCCACCTTGGCCATCATGATGGCTAGCCAAGAGAGATTAATAGTTGAAATCATTAACTAAATCATGGAATTCGATAGGATTTGGGAAGGGGGTTGGAAGAAAATCCATACTAGGATTTGCATCAATATTGGGGAGTTGCGTCCTTCGATGGACGATCCAGATTATGGAACTTTTGGGTTTGGAATGTGCTCCTTTTACTCAAGATCCTATTCATCTAATTTCTCACTCAAAGGTCTAGTTCATTGGTTTTTGGTCTTCCTAATCCTCTTGGCATCGTGGCTCTTCTTGTCACCCTGAAAATTAGAATCAATTGAAGTGGGCTTGTTGAGGTGGCCATCCTCAAACTTCTCCCTTAACCCACGTTTAGACTTTGGGGTACTATCAGCCAAGCAAGTTAAGTACCACCTGCAAGATGCAAGGAATGTATTTGAAAAACACCTCATGTGTGAGGTTATACCAAGTCTTCTTGATTTGATTTTTGCGTTTTTTGTATTGCACATCAAGAATGACCTCCTTGAATTAATGAAGTGGAATCATTTTGATTGATTGAATGTAAAAGAAATCATGAACCAATGAAGGCTTGACGTGGTCCATTTCAATGGACCTGCCATGAAGGAAAATTGTTAATCACCAACACAACACAATTTGACACTTCTAAACAAGAATGAATAGTGATAATGGAATCTCACTTGTTTATGCTGGTCATAGTTGTGAGTAGTTCAACCACGCCATTTGTGGTATCTAAAACAAAGGAATCGACCTTGATGTGCCATTTCGGTTCATTGGGATGGTTCAAATCAATTTATTGCTGCCTAGCTTGAACGCGATGATTGCCATCCCAGATGTGGAACATTTTTCAAGATAGCCAACACATATGTGGATCCTCCATTAGGAACTTCTCAAATTCCACATTCTTTTCCTTCTAAACATAACTCCAAATATTGCGGTAGGTGTTCACCTTTTCTTCTTCACCTTTCCAATTTTGTGAAAAAATGTAGAACACCTCTCACCTTCTCAATAAACCTATAAAGAACACATTGATCTTCAATCTTGGCTTGATAATTGGCATGGTTAGGAGGTGACACAAGGAAATACCCATCATTGGCTCTATTCTTCAAAAGGATTTTGTACTTGTCCAAAACCTTCGAAGTGTTCAACTTATTCTAACATTGTATCACCTTTATGGTCTTTTCACAACTGGTCTCCCCCTGTGGAAATAAAAATGGAAGTTCAAATTCTGAAGTGAATTTTGAATTATACAATTGTAACAATTCAAATGTAATATTAACCAACAAAATATTAAAATGTCAATGCCAAAAAAATGAAATAACTATAGATATAATCAGAAGAGACAATTTCATAGCAGTTCATGAATTTCATACCAACAAGTGTAAATTGAGAGACACAAAAGATACCAGAAGACATATGAATACCATCAAGTGCATGTTTGTGAGCCTTCGTCTTAACGGTCAATGCCAACCATTGATATAAATAACTTATGAATTTTCAAAAAAAAATGAATTATCCTATAATGAAATGCCAAGCAAACTAATCCTAATTTAATACAAATAGTTCTCTTTATAATTGACGTTGAACATAGGGTGTGTAATATTTACTAATAACAAAAAACACAAAAAAAGTTTCGATCTTGAATAATGATTTTTTTTCCTAGATAACCATATATTCAATAGGATATCTCCCTACTATAGTTGGTGCGGCATCGACTATAGGGTGTTGGGGTTATGAAGTCCAATAAAGAAAATAATTATAACTCAAATTAAACTACTATTAATGGAAAAAAACAAGTTGAAAAACATACTTTTAATCCCAATAAACCCTATAGTTGGTTTTGACCATAGGGAGGAGGTAAGACAAATAATTGAATTGAACAAAGTCTACCAATTGAAATACAATTGCAAACATTTCAAAGTAGCATCTATTGCATCATAACTTGGTTTCAAAGCATGATCTTTCGCTACTCAATCAACTCTAACCTTAAGAGCGATAAGGAAAATTGAAAGATTTACAACATTTATTTGGTTGTTCCCTATGGTTAGTATCGACCATAGTTGTCTACTAGAAATAAGACACATTTGGATTATGTGATAAAGGAACAAATTATTCAAGTCCTCTAAAATTAAAGTGCATCTTTTCTTGAGGTTGGCATTGACCATACTAGGATTCAAGAAGAGATTCAAAATGTGACAAAATTTAACAATAACCAAAATGCTTAGGACATTTGAAAGTAGAGTACATTTCCCCCTATAGTTAGCACCAACCATAGGGTTCTACTAAGGATTTTAGACATTTGGACATGGTTTCACGTAACCTAAATCTTTAAACAAATTAAAAGTAAAGTATATATGCCCCAATAGTTGAAGTTGACCATAAGGAGAAGTTGCCAATGACTTCTGACAAACAACAACCAAAGGTTAAGAAGAACAATTGAAGTGGCAAAGGAAATTTTATTGAAGCATTTCTACCTTTAGAGTTCCAATACTTGGCAATGACCATAGGGATTGGCACTTACAAAAAATTATAATCAACTACATAATTCAAATGAAATAGAAACTTCAATGCAATAACCTCATGTCTCTAAAGTTACAAGCCAAGAAGTTAATTTGTTTGTCCTATGCATTATGCCTTACGGTTGGGGGGCCCAGAGTAAAGACTAATTGTTAATGGTTTCATTGTGATTTTAAAAGATATCAAAAAGTTCAAAAAATGCACTCTTGTTGTATTAAAGCCCTCTTAAATTCAAATTACTAACCTTCTCCTAGTCTTTGATTATAATGAGATTCAAATGAATTAATCTAGCATTCAAGCAAGACATGGAGCTCTATAATGCTAGGTGAAAACACATGGGGAGGCCACTTTGGGCACTTTCACAACATGTATGTACTGTATATTTCTATAAAACGTGTTGCATTTAATTTGGGTTTCTTTTTTGGTATTTGGGCTTGATATTTTGATTTTCACAAATTTAATGATGTCTAATATTATTTGATTTTTTTAAGATATTAAATTCAATGAATAATGAGTATATTTATTGTATATGCAGTATAATAATAAAAAATTATTTTTGGATTGCACTAGGTTTGGGTTTGAATTAATTTGCCAAAACATGTTTGAAACAAAAAGTTTAAAAATGACCCACCTCACACATCTTGTCATCTTCCATTTGAAAGTGATAGTTTGTTAAATTGTTAATTTATTACATTTTTTTGGTCATCGCCCCCAAAAACACCCATTTGTCTATGATAACTATCAAACTCTTCACATGGCTCACAAACTTATTCTAATCATGTGGAATTATAATTTTTAATGATACCACAAATTTCCTAAAAACTAAAAATCATTTCAATCATTTTTTGAGTATATTTTCATATTTTAGTACAAAATGACGTACATTTTTTTGCCACAAATATAGTTTGGAAATCACACAATATAAGTTGGAAAAAAAAAATCCTTTCAATTGAATTCTTTGTGTTATGGTCTACCATATTATGCAAAAAATTTGGAAAAATATGCTCCAAAACATGAACACCTTTAGAAAATAGTACAATGTGACAACATTTTTGGCCCCCCATAGTGTCTTTCACCTTGATATCCTACCATGTAGTTAGCAACGACCATAGAAAATTTAAACAAAAGAATGAAGATAGACGAACAACGACAATCAGATGTAGACACTAAGTGAAGATATTAATCAAGATAAATAAATGCAAACAATGAATGAAGACAAGGAATCAAGACCATGAAACATTAAGTGAAGACAAGATCTCAAGGATTAATTCCATATATTTCCAAAGAGAGTATGGAAAGACCCACCTTTTTTGGGGTTGCTGAAGCCAACCATCCTAACACAATATCTCGTTCTACATGCACTAATAGCCCCCCCCCCTTTCTTTTACTTTTACTTTTTATTTAACGCCAGTTGTGGGGCCAGAGAGACCCATTAGGTGGACAGAATCCTAAAATTTCTATAATTATGTTAAAATTTCACAACTATGTTTTCAACTACATCTTGACTATAAAACATAGTTGAAAGTGACAAAAATAGTTGTAAAATATTTATTGGAACTGAAAAATATTTTTTTCAACTACAAACCAAAAAAGTTAACAAGTACAAATCAACAGTGACATTCTAGTTGAAAGTGTTTGCCACATGTCAACACCACATTAATAGCCATCACTAATTGTTTTAATTATAAACTATCTTACCAATGTAGTCATGAAATGTTGTCAACTTTCCTTGACTAGTGGATGAAGTTTATCCATTGACTACATATGACATTCACAAAATATTCAGTTGCAATTTTGACTACATTTCAACAATGTCAATTTAATTAATGATGTGATGAGATGTGGCATAGCCAAAACATTCCAGCTTTGATTGGTAAAAATAGAGATTAAGTTGAGAAGTCAACTATGTTGCAATATAATGGTCATTACATTTGGCCAATGGTGGGATGACATGTGTTGTGTAATTTGATAGGGTTTGGGGTGGACTAATAATTTAATGCCAATTGGCATAACCTAGGCCTATAGATGTACATGGTGCCTAATTAAAGTAGCCATTTAATTACTTAGGGATGGGTTAGGTTTAAATCTAGGCCCCCTAGTCTAGGCTTAGGTTAAAGTTAGACCTAGGCACCTAAGCTAAAGTTAAACATAGGCATTAGGTTAGGCCTATACCTAATATAAAATAAAGTTTTATTTCATTTAATTTAGCCTTTAAGGTTGAGCCTTTTTGTTTGTTCATCCCAAATGGCTATAATAGTTTCATGTTTGCTTTGGTTTTCCATCATCCTAAAGCATTTGCTTATATAATTGGGATTATCAAAATGGAAGCCAAAAATATGGGACTAATATTTTAGTTGCCACCATGGGAAGACAAGCCTAACAACACACATAGGCCTACAACTAATAACTTATAGATCTTTCTCATTTCTTGTCCGATTTGAATGATGTAAAAAGCTATGGAAACATACAAATATACTCTACAAAATTTCTTTAAGCTCTAGAAGCAAA